>SXGR01323765.1_pt1 | contig 203273 bp, 156 predicted proteins | sample 3174711 | NCBI WGS metagenome assembly SXGR01 (sample SAMN11356860, study PRJNA531348) | freshwater metagenome | isolation source: freshwater sample F1-60 | place: China: Fuxian Lake, Yuxi | collected 2017-12-25 | reverse complement strand
GTGTCCCGCCCCGTTTGGACCACAGTGGAGGTAGCCCTGATCCGCGGTGCCGCGCGAGGCGCGGCCCGGCGTGGGAGGGGCAGCCGCCTTCCCCGGCGCGAGGGCCGAGAAGATCGGGTCGAGGCGGGCCACGACCGCACTTTCTCCCCCGATCATTTGCGAGTAGCCGCGCTCGAGGCCCCACACGCCGCCCGATGTTCCGCAGTCGACATAGTGGATGCCGCGCGGCGCGAGTTCCTTCGCTCGGCGGATGTCATCCTTGTAGTAGGAGTTGCCGCCATCGATGATCGCATCGTCCTTGGACAGGAGTGGTGCCAGGTCATGGATGGTGCCGTCGACGAATGCAGCCGGGATCATCAGCCACACATGTCGCGGTCCATTCATCTTGCTCACAAGATCCTGCAGGCTCGTGGCGCCTTTCGCGCCGGCCTTCACCAGTGCGGCGACGGCATCCGCACTGCGGTCGAACACCACGACCTCATGGCCTGCGCGCAGCAGTCGCTGCGTCATGTTGGCACCCATCCGTCCGAGCCCGATCATTCCAAGTTGCATGGCGTGTCTCCTGTCACAGGTGTGTCCTCAGCCCATCGAGTCATCGCTGGATACCGATCCAGTGCATGACGCCGGGAGGGGAGGGGGAGAATAGGGTGTCCATCGAGGGCAGTGGCGAAACCACCTGCATGGCCTCGAAGGACAGGACGACCCCCCGGTGGGGGTCCTCGTGGAGCGGCGTGGACGCTGTTCGTTGATTCTTCCGCTCGGACGCTGCGCATGCCGCCCTTCTGCCGTACATTCCGAAGGTTCTGATCTGGAGTGACCATTGGCCCGCAAGGAACGCAAGAAACTCGGAGACCTGCTGATCGAGGCGGGCGTTGCCTCGGCTGACAAGGTCGGGGAGGCTGCCGCAGCTGCCAAGGGATCGCGGCGCCGGATCGGTGAGGTGCTCGTGGAAATGTCCGCGTGCTCCGACGAGGATGTGGCGCGTGCGCTTGGCAAGCAATTCGGCCTGGAGTTCGTGAACCTCGACCGACCGGAGGGGCTCAACCGCGTCAACAAGAAGTTGCTGACGGATGACATCATCAAGAAGTACCTGATCCTGCCGCTCGATGAGAAGACCGGGAACACCATGCGCATCCTGATCCACGATCCGATGGATCTCGATGCGCTGACCGCGCTGCAGTTCCGGCTGAACTGCCAGTTCGAGAAGTTCATCACGAGCCGAACGCAGTTGCGTTCGTTCATCGACAACGGGGGATCTGCGCAGGGGCTTCTCAACAAGATGTCCGTCGTCACGGACTCGGTGACACGGACCCGCGACAGCAGCACGGACTCGAGCCGTGACTCTTCGCGCGACGCCTCTCGTGACGCCTCCGTGGACCGCGAGAGCGTTGCCAAGATCGACGAGGGCGCGATCAAGATCGTCGACCGCATGATCATCAACGCAGTCACGAATCGCGCGAGCGACATCCATGTCGAGCCGATGAAGGAATTCGTCCGACTGCGATTCCGCATCGACGGTTCCTGCGTCGACATCACGCCATCGATCCCCAAGAAACTGCAGGGCTCGGTGCTTGCTCGATTGAAACTGATGGCGGGTATCAACATTGCGGAGAAGCGGATACCTCAGGACGGCCGCATCAAGTTCGTTGTGGAAGGATCGCCCATTGACTTCCGTGTGAGTTCGTGCCCATCGGTGTGGGGCGAAAGCGTGGTGCTCCGAATTCTGCGCCCGGAGTCCGCGCGCATCGGATTGCTCAACCTCGGACTGCAGCAGGACACGCTCGATCTCTTCAACCGAGTGATTCGCCGCCCCAATGGCATCTTCCTCGTCACCGGACCCACCGGATCCGGCAAGACCACCACCCTCTATTCGGCACTGAACGACCTCAACCGTCCGGACCGAAAGATCATCACGGCGGAGGATCCTGTCGAGTTCTCCTTCAAGGGAATCAATCAGGTGCAGGTCCGCGAGCACATCGGCCTGACATTCCCGATCATCCTGAAGTCCATGTTGCGACAGGCACCCAACATCATCCTCGTGGGCGAGATTCGAGACCGCGAAGTGGCTGACATCGCCATCCAAGCTGCGTTGACGGGGCACTTGGTCTTCTCGACGCTGCACACGAATGATGCGCCAAGCGCGATCACGCGTCTCATCGACATGGGCGTGAAGCCGTTCCTCGTCGCGAGTTCGATCCAGGCGGTGCTGGCACAGCGGCTCGCGCGCATCCTTTGCCCCGAGTGCAAGGCACCTGACACCGACCCAGATCCACGCATGCTCCGCCTGACCGACATCAGCCCGGAGGATGTCGCTCGCGGAACCATCATGAAACCGGTGGGCTGCCCCAAGTGCTACGGCACCGGTTACAAGGGGCGACGCGGCGTGTACGAAATGATGATCATGAACGCCGAGATCCGCGATCTGGCGTTTCAGCGTTCCACCGTTTCCAAGCTTCGGGGCGCTGCGGTTCGCGCAGGCATGCGAACGCTGCTCGGCGACGGGAAGATCAAGGTGCTCAAGGGTGAGACCACATGCGATGAGATCGCGAAGTTCGCGCAGTCGGAAATGGCCAGTTGAACGCTCGCTGAGCGAGTGAAGGAGACGAGATGTCATCGGGCGAATCGACACCATCATCGAAAGTTGCGGCAACATCCGTTCAAATGGACCGCTTGCTCGACACGGCAGTCCGGCAGGGCGCGTCCGATCTTCACATCAGCATCGGTCGCCCTCCGACGGTCCGACTGCACGGACGGCTGCGTTCACTGGCGACGAAGGTCCTCGAGCCAGAGGACACGATGTCGCTGATGAAGCAGATCACCCCCGAGCGAAATCAGCAGCAGCTTCAGGAGCACGGGGGGTCGGATTTCGGCATGGCGTTCAAGGACCTTGCCCGTTTTCGAGTGTCCATCTTCAAACAGCGCGGTGCGGTCTCTATGGTGCTCCGCCAGATTCCCAACAAGTTGTTCACCTTCGAACAGATCGGCCTGCCCGGCATCTGTCTCGAACTGATTCGTCGGCCCCGCGGCCTGTTCCTCGTGACTGGCCCGACAGGATCCGGCAAGTCGAGTTCGCTCGCCACGATGATCGACATTATCAATAACACGCTCGAGCGTCACATCGTGACGGTCGAGGATCCGATCGAGTTCTATCACTTCCACAAGAAGTCGGTCGTGAATCAGCGCGAGGTGGGTGAGGACGTGCCCTCGTTTGCCGAAGCCCTCAAGCGCGTGTTGCGCCAGGATCCCGACGTGATCCTGGTGGGTGAAATGCGCGATCTGGAGACGATCGAAGCAGCCATCAGAGCCGCCGAGACAGGGCACTTGGTGTTCGGCACCCTGCATACGACAGGGGCGGCTGGAACAATCAACCGAATCATCGATGCGTTCCCGACCAATCAGCAGGAGCAAATCCGAGTGCAGCTCTCGACGGCGCTCATCGCCGTGCTGAGTCAAGTTCTGCTGAAGCGGAAGGATGCGCCAGGGCGCGTGGCCGGCTACGAGTTCCTCATGATCACGCCGGCGATCGCCAACCTGATCCGCGAGAACAAGACTTACCGAATCGACTCTGCGATTCAGACTGGTCGGAAGTTCAGTATGCAGTTGCTTGACGATCACTTGTGGCGGCTGTACGAAGCTGGCACCATCGACGCGGAAGAAATGATCGACTGCGCCAAGAACCCAGGCGCTATCCGCGACAAAATCCATCGCTCTGGCGGGACGGTTGGTCGCCCGGAATGGGATGAAAAAGAAGAAGTTGCCAAGGGCGATTAGTCTTCATTTGCCGTATCGAAATAGTGGTGGCAGAATTATTGGATCGCTATTGCGTGGTTTTGCTTGCTCGGTCGTACATTCTTGAGGTGTATTCATGAGCGCATTTTCGGACATTGATCCAAGTGAACTCAAAGGGCGAAAGCTCGGTCGTGTTCTCACCAAGATGGGGAAGATCACGCGCGAGCAGGTACACGAGGCGATCGCTGCGAGAACGGTTGATCCGACCAAGGGCCGCAAGAAGCTTGGCGAGGTCTTGGTGGACATGGGCCTCATCTCCGCGCAGGACCTTTCGGCTGCGCTCGCGGGTCAGCGTGGATTTCGATTTGTGCCGCTCAGCGGCAAGGTCATCCCACCGGAGACGCTTCGAGCGCTCACCCCGGAGGCCGCCACGGTCATGCGGGTTGTGCCACTCGAAATCGATCCTGCCGCAAAGACCATCACGGTGGCGATTGGTTCGACGGGCAATTTCCAGGCGATCGACAACCTGCGGATGAACATGTTCCCGGGGTACTCGATCACGGTGGTGATCTCCCCGGCAGCGGACATCGATGCGCTGATCAAGAAGGAGTACACGCGCAAGTCCGAGACTGCGGAGTTGTTCTCGGAGGTGGACCGCTCCGAAGCAGTCAAGAATCTGCAGGGGCGCGGAGATTCCGTGGACGTTGCGTCTCTCGTGGACGCGGGCAGTGACAACGCCGTCGTTCAACTCGTGACCAACATGCTTGTGCAGGCGATCGCCAACGGCGCATCCGATATTCACCTCGAACCCTTCGAGGACGAGTTCAAGATGCGCTACCGAATCGATGGTGTGCTGTATGAGATGAAGAATCCGCCGAAAGAGATCGCCATGGCGATCGTCAGCCGCGTGAAGATTCTCGCGAAGCTCGACATCGCCGAGCGGCGTCTTCCGCAGGACGGCCGCATCAGTTACCAGTTGTCTGCGGACCGAGATCCGATTGATCTTCGTGTTGCGGTCTTGCCCACCATGTACGGGGAATCGGTGGTGCTTCGTGTGCTCGACCGCTCGGCCGTTCAGCTCGAACTCGACCGTATCGGACTCCGCGAGGATGAGCTGGAAAAGATGCGGTACATCATCAACAAGCCCAACGGCATCGTGCTCGTCACGGGCCCCACGGGCTCGGGGAAGACCACCACGCTCTACGCCGCGCTGCGCGAGCTGAACCAGATCGATACGAAGATCCTGACGGCGGAGGATCCCGTGGAGTACGACATTCACGGCATGGTGCAGTGCCAGGTCAACATCGATCAGGAGTTGACTTTCGCCAAACTGCTCCGCTCGTTCCTCCGCCAGGATCCCGACATCATCCTTGTGGGTGAGGTGCGAGATCTCGAGACTGCGCAGATCGCGATTCAGGCGAGCCTCACGGGGCACTTGGTGTTCGCGACGCTCCACACGAACGACGCACCCAGTTCCATCCTTCGTCTGCTCGATCTCGGCGTGGAGTCCTTCCTGCTGACGGCCACGATCGAGGCGATCGTGGCGCAGCGGCTCGTTCGTCGGGTCTGTACCCAGTGCAAGGAGGAGTTCACGCCATCGCACGAGCAGCTCCTCGAACTGAGCATGCAGCCGGCGGACGTGGCAGGACGGCAGTTCTTCCGTGGTCGAGGTTGCGATCGCTGCACCAAGACGGGCTACAAGGGACGAATGGCGCTCTTTGAGATCATGCTCATGGATGATGAGTTGCGTGAGATGGTGATGCGGCAGGCGTCGACCGCAGTCCTCCAGGTGGAAGCGCGCAAGCGCGGCATGCGGACGCTCCGCGAGTCGGGACTGCTCGCGCTGTACGAAGGGCAGACCAGCATTGACGAGATCGTCCGCGAGACGATCCTGACGGGAGACTGAACATGCCAAGCTACGCATTCGAGGCCGCGAACACTGCGGGCAAGACGCAGAAGGGCACCATTGAGGCGGACAACAGCGAGGATGCGATCAAGAAGATCCGCAGCCAGGGGCTGTTTCCAACGGCGGTGCGCGAGCAGAAGGAGGCGAAGAAGGCTGCCGCTGCCAAGAAGAAGCAGCAGGCGGGGGCGAAGAAGAAGAAGCGTGCCATCACCATCGGAGGCGTCAATCAAAAGCAGTTGACGCTCTTTACGCGTCAGATGTCCACGCTCCAGGACGCAGGTCTGCCGCTGCTTCGATCGCTGCAGATCCTCGAAGACCAACAGAAGCCTTCGAAGTTGAAGAACGTTCTCGAGGATGTTTGCGAGGCGGTGTCCTCGGGCTCGTCGCTTTCGGAGGCCTTCAACCAGCATCCGAAGGTGTTCAAGCGCCTCTATGTCAAGATGGTCGCTGCCGGCGAGGTGGGCGGCGTGCTCGATGTCGTGATGCGGCGGCTCTCCGAGTTCATGGAGAAGGCGCAGCGGCTGAAGCGGCGCATCATCGGCGCGATGATTTATCCATCGGTGGTCATCCTGATCGCCGTGGCCATCGTCACGGGCATCATGTATTTCGTGATCCCGAAGTTCCAGGAGATCTTTGCGGACTTCGACATTGAACTGCCCGCCCTGACCAAGTGGCTCATTTCGTCGAGCCAGTGGGTGGCGGGACAGCAAGATGGCCAGAAGGTGCCCGGCGTCCTTTGGATCATCATGTCGCCGTTCTTGATCTTCTTCTTCTTCAAACTCGTGCGCATGACCAAGTTCGGTCGGGCGGTGACCGATGTGATACGACTCAAGATCCCCGTCATCGGAGGGTTGATCCGCAAGACGGCGATCGCGCGCTTTACGCGCACGCTCGGAACGCTCGTGGCGGCAGGTGTGCCGATTCTCGAGGCGATCACCATCACGCGCGATACCTCCGGCAACTATGTCTTTGAGAAGGCGCTCGGGAAGGTGCATGATTCGATCCGCGAGGGCGACACATTTGCAAAGCCGCTTCGCGAGAGCAAGGTGTGCGACGCGATCGTGGTGAACATGATCGATGTCGGCGAGGAGACCGGCGATCTCGATTCGATGCTCATGAAGGTGGCGGACAACTACGACGAAGAGGTCGATGTGGCGGTGGCGAGCCTGCTGTCGCTGCTCGAGCCGTTCATGGTGGTGATCCTTGGAGGCATCGTGGGCACGATCGTGCTGGCGCTGTTCCTCCCGCTCGTGTCCATGATCGAGAGCGTTTCGAGCTCCGCACAGAAGGGAAGCTGATGAAGAGGCGCGCGTTCACCATCCTTGAACTGCTCACGGTGGTGGGGGTGATCGTCACCCTCGTTGGCATCCTGGTGGTGGGGATCTCCGCCGCATCGCGCAGCGCTCAGGCTGCGAACACGCGGAACCTCATGTCATCCGTCAGCCGCGCACTTGTGATGTTCAAGGGGGATGTCGGGTACTTCCCGCCAGCGCTTGGGATCGGTGCGACGGGAGACGCGGACAGGGGCTACATGCGTGACCTCATTCGCCCTGTGGTGGCGCCTGCGGGGCTGAACACGCAGCAAGTCACTGACTTGCAGAAGTATTTCTCGTTGACGACCCCGGTGGAATATCTCATCGGTCCCGGCGGGAGGGATGAAGATGGATACGGCGGCGTCAGCGCCACGCCAACAGGGCTTGGTGCGAAGGAGATGCCGGCCGTGGGCATTCGCTCGCCGCTGCGAGATGGCGTGTGGGGAGCGTTGGCCTCGCCGCGGCAGGCAACGCCTGGCAATGGCGCCTTCAACTCGCGCAACCTGCCTCAAGGAACAGTCGAAGCGAACACCTCCACCGACCCCAATGTGCAGGGGCGCTCACTGGGCCCTTACCTCGAACTGAAGGATGGTTCGGCAATCGGAGCCGTTGCAGGATTCGATCAGAACGGCTTGGTTGTCGTCGCTCGCCCGGGAGACAACCACTTCAATCCGAACGGTCCGAAGGTGTTGCTGGACTACTACGGGCAGCCGATCCGTTATTACCGAAAGGGCTATTCGAGCGACGATCCGCGGCGGACGGCTGGCAAGTCATCGGGCTCGGGCGGCAGCAGCGGCATCGGCTGGGACTTGTCGGACATCTTTGTCCTTCGTCCGCAGCGATTCACGCCCGGAAGCGAACTGGTCGGAGTCGTGGATGCAAACAATGACGGAGCCACCTCGAGACAGCTGCAGACTGCCGACTTCGCACTCTTTTCTTCGGGACCCGATCAGCGTGTGAACAACTTCGTTCGCGCTGACGCGGATCTCTTCAACGAGGACAACATCGTGGAGGTTGGAAACTGATGCGGCGCGCATTCACTGTGCTTGAGTTGGTTGTGGTGATCGGCGTGATCCTGATCCTGATGACGCTCGCGCTGACGGTGACAAGCAGCGTCTTGTCGGGCAATGACCGACGCAGCATGCAAGGAACATTCCTCCTGCTTGATCAGGCGATCGCGTCCTGGCAGGCGCAGACGGGTCGCGAGTTGTCGTTCGGACGCCGGACGATTCCTACCGGTACCACCGGCACTCCGGACTTCACGGTGTCGTCGACGGGACCCTCGGCCGGCTTCGACATTTACGAGGAGAACTTCTCTGGCCCCTACGCCGTCTGCGTGATTCTCGATCGATTGGCATCCAACCCCGAAGCGTCGGAGATCATCGCCAAGATCCCGAGCACGGCACTCCGACTTGTTCCGAAGAACACCATGGGAACTGCCCTGGAGGCGCTTCCGTCTGGTTGGACTGGAAGCGATGTGCAGGGCGATCCGAATCAGATGCCGAACGATGTGGGGCTGATCCGCGAGGTGTGCGACCCGTGGGGTAAGCGGGTCGGAGTCGTGTTCCCCGGACGCCTTGCGCGAGCAAGTGAGCTGAGCGCGTCGGGGAACAGCGTGGACCGTGAAGACGGATCTGTGCGGACACTCGACGAGTTTGCTTTTGGTGTGTGCCGTGGGAGAAAGATCTGCTTTGTGTCCGCGGGACCCGATGGAGAGTTTGGCACTGGGGATGAGATCTATTCCTATGAACTTCTGCCGAGGCCGCAGCAGTGAAGCGAGGCGCGGTCCAACCTTGGACTCGCGAAGAGCGCGCTCCGAGTGGATTCACATTGGTGGAACTGCTCGCGGTGATGGCGGTGATCGCGATTCTTGGCGTGGTTGTGACAACGAGTGCGGGGCGAGTGGCGAAGGAAGCGCGCGTGGCAACTTCCGCCAATCAGGTGCTCGCGGCTCTTGCCGAGGGACGAGCGATCGCGATCCGTGACCGTGTGCAGGTGCTCGTGGCATTTACCGTGTTCCGCAAGACCTACCGCGCCGCCACAACCAGCCCTGAGACGATCGATTTCACCCAGCCGCAACAGACTCAGATCGTGATTGCCAAGGCAACGGGCCGGTTGGGTTATCCGGGGTCGCTGACAGGCACAGGTCAGTATCCGCTCGTGACGACGCCCGGGGCAACGGACGACTTGCTCCTGGAGGAGTTTGTTCCCGTGGATGGGGTCGGACTTCGTCTGCTGCCCGTCGGCATCAAGGTGGCTGGGCAGGCTGCGGACATCACGACGATCGATGGGCTCCCGTACGACGACATCTGGGTGTCGCAACCTGTGATGAGCCTTCGACCGACCGAAACGGTTGCGTCCGTCGAGCGAGGCTCGCTCGTGGTGGTTCGGTTTTCCCCCGATGGGACCGTCATTACCCGCAACCCGAGTTTGCCGGCGAATGTGACTCCGACCATGTCGACGGACACCGCAGCTCTTGCGCCCTGGATCGACTTCAACCGCGATGGTTTCTGTGGCATCGGAACAACAACTGGAAGTTCCAACGGAAAGTTCTACGCACTCGATGAGCATCGCGACGAGCCCTTGGGAAACCACACACTGTTCCTCGCGGTCTTCGACGACGACCTCTTCCATCAGCAGGCAACGGCGAACGAGATCGCGCAATGGCGGCAGTATCAGAACATTGGTGATTGGATGACTGGACTCAATACTGCTCGCACGAACTTCATCAATCAGTTCTGCGACAGGATCACCTTCAACCGTTTCACTGGGGTTGCGGAGATCGTGCCACGATGAACGCACACCGCGTGCATCTTCGTATGGGCCGCCGCGCGTTCTCGCTGGTGGAACTGCTGTTTGCTGTCTTCATCCTGGGCATCGGGCTGATCGGCATTTCTGCGCTGTTCCCGGCTGGCATCGCCCAGCAGCGGCAAGCAAGCGACGACATCATGGGGCCCATCGTCGCTGACAGTGCCATCGCGCTCTTGCGTGCGAGGCTAACGCCGCAGCAGTTCGGCACGCTCGAGGCATTTGGTCAGCAGCAGTTCGTGACAACCAACATCGGAGGGCCGATCGCCGTCCCTCCCACCGTCGAGGGAGACTGGACATGGCGCCGCCCAGGTTTCCTTTTCGCGGACTTTGCTGACACCCCGCTCGTGAACGAGCTTGGTGCGATCGACATCTTCAGTTCGTACTTCACACTCAATCAGTTTGGGGCAACCGTGAACGGTGTTTCGTTCGGTGGACTCAATCTGGCAAAGGTTGCCGTCGAGAACCAAGATTCGGTCGGTGGAGGTGACCAACTGTTCGGCATCCCTTGGAATCGCCGACTGGGTTTGCCGATCGTTGTCATCACTCAGGGGGAGCGCTCCTATCCGCAGGTATCCGAAGGAAGTGGATCGACCGCCCGCCCCGTGTACTTCTGGGAGTGCATGTTCCGAAAGTTTGCGGGACGCGTTCAAGTGGCGGTGTTCGTCTACCGAGTTGCTCCCGGGGGGGGTGAGCCGCGCCCCTATTCGGTTGCGCAGGGCACCGGTGCTGCCGCCGTTGTTCCGCCGCTGCCATTCTTGTTCGATGTGTCAGCACCGCCCTTTGCTCGGATTCGCGCTGGCGGGTTGGATGGAAATCTGGCGACATTCTTGGACAACTCTGTCGTGGCAACGCAGGGAATGACCGCGACACCAACTGAACTTTTGCGGGAGCACTCATGGCAGTCGCCGAACCAGTGGCTGCTTGACCAGTACGGTGATGTGCACCGTGTGGCGGTTGGGCGTCGCAACACCCGCGATGCCGTCAACATCACGCTGTCGCGACCGATTCCCCAGCAGCCCGCGATTCCAGAGGTTCGAGGGCTCCTGAATGTGGGCGGGTCGGTCAATGGAACGCCCGGGCCCGATCTTGGCGGACAGTTCCTCTGGTTCATTCCAACATTCGATTCGCAAAGTCGACCGCTGCGAGCGGTCTACGCCACGGTGCAGGAGCTCTGATGCCGGCGCGCAGCACACATCACAGGATGCGCCCTTCAGGCGGGTTCACCCTCGTGGAACTGATGGTGGCGGTTGGGCTGCTGCTGGTGGTCGTCATCGCAGTCAGCAGGGTTTTCAGCACGGCGAGCAAGGTCACGAGCCTCGGGGAGGCAAACAACGACCTGCTGCAGGAGACTTCTGCGATCGAGCGGCAGATCCGCAGCGACTTCGCGCGGCTCGACTTCGATGGATGCATCGCCATCCAGTGTGTGGCCGTGCAGAACAATGTGAATCGCATCCAGTTCAGTTCTGCCAGTGCGCCGCTTGTGGATCCATCGCGCCCCGATGACGCGGTGATTCGCTGCGATCAGCTCGTGTTCTTCACCAAGGGTGCGCAAACCTCCGTCCGCTTCACGGGCACGCAGGATCTGGGTGAGGGCACTCAAGCTCCCATCTCCATGGCAAAGAGTTCCTCTGCGCGATTGCTCTATGGGCACGGCGTTCAGCTGCCTGAACTCGTGCCGCAGTTGGCAGGCGGCATCGTGAGGCGACCAGATCCACTTTCTTTCAGCGAATCCACCCTCGTCCCGTGGAGTTTCGATCCAGCGCCGACAGGGTCCTTGGAGTACACATCTTGGCTCGCAAGCGGCGGGGGAATTGCGCGCGGGACGCAGCCTGAGGCACGAGACTGGATTCTTGCGCGGCAGGCGGTGCTCCTCGCGGATGACGGCGCCAACAAGATCTACTTTCATGCAGGCCCTCGCGCGCCGCAATCGACCTTTGGCAACAACTCGGCGATTGCCCTGTGGGAAGCATCTGTCGCGCAGGGCACGGATGTCCCTCTCGCGGACAACGCCCTCTCTCCGAGCAATGACCTTGTGTCGTCGCGAGTGGATGTTGCCGCATCTTCACTGAACGATCTTCGCCGACAACTTGCGCCCGATGCTGCTGCGATCGCTCGCGCTGGGACGGTGCTGTCGGGATCGCAGGGGCAGCGCAGGCGGATCATCAATTGCTTCTTCGGTCCACCAGGGTTTGGCCAGTTGGGCGGCTATGTCCGAAGCGAAAAGTTCGCGCCGAGCATGAATCGCCAGGATGTCATGCTGACGACACCGACGCTTGCCACGAACTGCTCCAGTTTCATGGTGGACTGGACTTGGGATGACATTGCAACCACGGGCTTCTCGCAAACACCCTTGTCCGAGATCACCTGGTTCGGGTTTCCAGACTCCGCTTTTCCTGCCAACTCGGTGGAGCGGCGGGGGGTGTCGTGCTTGAACGATCTTGTGGGTTCGCCGCTCGGAGCGGCCACCGATGCGATTCGCTTGGCAGTCGAGGGCGGAGCGCCGGCTGTGTTCTCCCCGTACGGGCAGAACGTGCCCATCCGCATCTATACGGCAGTCTTTGGGTTCAACAGCGACAAGCAGGTATTCGTTCCGCTGCAAGACCCTGCGCCGAGTGCACCTGCGGTCACAGCGATCGAGCGCGCCGACTACACGCCATGGCCCACCGCCATTCGCCTGACCATGCAGTTGCATGACTCGGAGAATCGCATCGAGCAGGGCAGAACCGTGCAACTTGTCATCGAACTTCCGCGGAGGCCAACATCATGAGCCCTCAGCCCATTCGCCGTGGCAGCACGATGATCTTGGTGGTGTCGATGTTGGTCCTGCTCGTATTGATTGCGGCCGCATTCGTGTCGCGCGCGCAGTCTGGGCGGGTGCTTGCATCGGCGCAGCAGGGTGTTGCAGCGCAATCGGACCGCGTGGGTCCAATCGCAAATGCCGTGACAGACGAGATTGCCGGATCTCTCTTCCCGCGCGCGGTGGATGGCCGCGATGCTGCGCTCGCCAGCACAGCGGCTGGGGTGTTGCCCACGGCATCTGCCGCGGTTCCGCGCCTCGCGGCCGATGACAATGCGATCCGTTATGGCGTGGATGTCCTCGATCGACTCAACAACTCCACGCTCGCCGGTGGATCCGATGGGATCATCGACGGTTACAACTTCGCTCCGTACGAAGTCCGTCCCTGGACGAACTGGCCGGACAGCTACAACCAGTCGCCCGCGGGCGACATTCGCTCGGTGGAGGCAAATCCAGTGGGGAACCCAAGCTTCGGCGATTGCCGATGGCTTCGCTCAACGGAGCCCGTGCGTGTCATCTATCAGGGACAGTTCACCTTTTCGCACTGGGCGCACCTGTCGTGGATACCAACGGCGAACAATGGTTGGCGGCTCGTGACGGACATCGCCGATGTCGCTGCGAACACGGCCGCCGATGTCGCGCCATCCGCGACCGCGGCATCGTTCTTTCCGAATCCGCCGCGGCGCTGGGGTCTCGAGATTCCCTACGAGCAGTGGCTGCCGTCGGTACCGCCGGACCCCGTTCTGTGGATCCCCACGACCATCGGCGCAGTTCCTGCTGCTCCCTCGCCGCCATACCCCAATGTTTCAACGCCGCAGGGCGAGGCGGCGCTCCTGTTTCGGCAGCTCGCATTGGGTGCCACGCCGAACCCAAATCCCGTCGGCGGCTGGTTCAGTTCGCAGCATCCGCTGGCGCTGGGAGACTCCGAGATCTGCTTGCCGAATTTCCTTCGGTTGAAGTGGTTCGGTCCGCGTTCCGATGAGTTCGTTCTCGACAGCCCGCGCAACATCATCACCCGCACGCTGTGCGATACCGACGGCGATGGATTCACGGACAGTTTCTGGTTCCTCGCACCAACATCCATTGACCGATCGGTGCGTCATGTCGTCGGGGTCTCCATCGTGGACAACAGTGCGCTGCTGAATGTGAATGTCGCGACCCAATTCAATCCGGCAAACACGGGGGGGAAAACACCGTCCGATGTCGCGCTCGTTGGAAACGCCGTTCGCCCCGACAGCGATACCTTTTCAAGCGGCCCTACGAACCCCGCCAATTCGCGGGTGGGGTACTTGGACTCGGACTACAACTGCGCAGGCCCAAACACGTACGAAAACGGTTCACCCCAATTCCTTGTGAAGTTCGACCGAGCCCGCTTTGGTGGCATCCTTGGCGGGCAAACGGCGCTGGCCGATTTTCGGACGAATCCGACGCTGCTCTCGGAGCTTGGTGTCGTGGCCTGGCGCAGCAGCGGCACGCAAGCAGCAGAGGCGATTGGCCCATTCCGAAACCTGCTGCAGTCCGACCTTGAACGCACCACCTACTTCAAGGCGATGTCGCGCGATGGCGATGTGGACAACTACTTCTCGCTGAATCCGTCATCGACGAACTTCGCCTTCGAGCAGGCTGCCGGACAGGGCGATCTGCTGCGATTTCTTGCGTCAGGCGGAGCGACCGCCACCCTGCGGTCTGCAGCCAGTCCGATCACGCCGGCCCAGCTCGATCCGTTCACGATGGCGGACGAGTACGAACTGCGCGCATTCCATGGCAACAACAGTCCGGCCCTGCGGTCGCGGCTCGAGCGCGCAGTCGATTCAGAGTTCAATACCGTTGCTTCAGAATCTCAGCCGATGGTGCTCGGCACGCAGTTCCTGCGGTCGGCGGTCATTCGGGAGGAGACCAGCGAGTTCAATGACCAACTCGATGGTCGTCAACTCCTGTTCGACAATCGGCGAAAGCTCACGACAATCAGTGGGGCCCGCAACGAGATGATGCCGCCGTGGCTGTGGACGATGCCGCCTGCGTCGCGCCTCGGACAGCAGCCCGGGCAGCCATCGACTTGGCCTGCGGGGACGGAACGCGGGTGGAAGGACCTTCACGAGACCAACTACGGTTGGGGTGATTACAGCGCGTTTCAGAGCGTGCCTGTTCGAGGTGGGTTTGACCCCACCGCCCAATTCCCCGACGAGCCAGGCGCGAGCATGGGCGATGGCAACTGCGATGGTGTACTCGATGAGGCGGATGTCCAGCTCGCGCGCGCGCAGTTCAACATGTGGAACACCAAGACCGACCTGAACAGGGAGGTGACAGACGACAATGCGGGGCCGGCTCTTTACCTCGCGCATCAGCACAATCTTGCCCGCGACATTGTGCGCGTTCTCCAGCGGTCGCTCCTCGATGTGGACTCGCGGATCTCCATCTTTGGTCAGGAGTTTTCCCAGGCACAACCGAACTTCAACAGGAATGCCCTTCGCGAGGCGCGGCGCGCCGTGCTGAGTTGGACAGCGAACATCATTGCTGCGCTCGATGGACCCCGTCAGTGGCCCGGCATGATTCTTCCCACCGACGCTCCACTCCATCCGGAGCGCGGACTCATCACGGAAGAGGGGGGCGAGCGTTTGAGCTTCATCGGACAGGAGAAGCACCCATTCATCACCCAAGTCTTCTTTGGCGTTGTGTATCCCAAGACGGGTGTGGTTCCGCAGGGGGTCACGGGCGCAGGCAATTCCTATGTGTGTTACGACCCCGCACAAGCGGCGAACGCGACCGACGGCAGTGGAGCGAGGGTCGTGCTCGCAGTGCAGATTGCGAATCCCTACAACACGCCCATCGATCTCTGGTCCTATCGACTGCGTGTTTTTGGTCAGGAGTTCCAGTTCCTGCAGCCGCCTGCGGGCGCATCCAACGGGAACTGGGGATACGGAGTCACGCCGGTGCTCGGTCCAACAACGGAATCAGGGCCGCGCACGGCGACCGTCTTCGCCATTCCAAAGACCATGGGCGTTGGCGCGGGGCGTGACCTGAACTTCCGCGCCCACATGATGAACTTCTTGGATCTCACCCATCCATGGCTCCGTCCTGGCGTGGCGACGGGAACATTCCCAAACCTCCTCCAGGCTGAATTGGCTGCTGTGCCGTCCGCGGAAGTGTTTCCCGTGGGCGGCGGCAATGTCGCGGACCTCTTCGAGGATCCGTCGACGCCCTATGCCGATTGCCTGGTTTTCAATGCATCTCAGCCCACGGAAGCGGAGCCCGCTCTTGAGGCTGGCTCAAACAAGTGGAGCGTGAAACCCAATTACTACGCCAACCGCATCAGTGGTGCGCAGGAAGGTCGGGATATCTCGCTGATTCGACTTGTTGCAGACCCCTTGGCCGCGGGCAACTCCTATCCGCTCGTCGTCGACCGCCTTGAAAACCAACTCAATCCTCAGCAGACAAACGCGTGGCTCGATCAGTTGCGCCGCATGCTTGAGCCACCCGCTGCCGGGCAGGAAGACAACCAGTTCGTTCCGCCGCCGTATCTGGCGCCCGATCCAGGCAGTGCAACGCAGCAGTTTCCTCATGTCGATATCGGTTTGAATGACTTTCTGATGTCATGGACTCGCATCAGCCGACCCTGGGTGCTCGATATCGACGGGAACTCTGAGATCACGGAGAACGAGCGCTCGCCGAGGTATGTGTTCGCGCATGATCTTGGACCGCGGAGCGTCGCGCTGTCGAGTGGTCAGCAGAACACGGCGCGACTCTTCGCTCGAGTCGGCCCCCCGGAGCCGTTTGCAGGGGAAGTCTTCCAGCTGAATGACCTTCAAACGAAACCTGATTCGCTTGTCGTCAGCAGTGCGCGCTCGCCGTTCAATCGACCGCTGATGGGAAAGCCAACCAACTTCTCGTTGTGCACCTTTGTGGACAACGACGGTCGGACGCGGCTGTACCTGCCCTTCGGCAGCGCGACCGGAGCCGCAGAGACCATCTACGGCGACACGGGAGCCGGGGTGCCGAATCGCAACCTCGACTTTTACCGCCACCCGATTCGACTTGCGCAGCGTGACGGTCCGTTTGAGCAGGTTGCCGAGATTTACGATGTGCCAGTGTGGGGTCCCGTGCTGCAGCAGCAGGGATCGAATTGGACAGTCCGCGGAACCATGGGCGAGATGCTGGTTGGCGATGCAGTCGCGAACGCCGGTCAGTCTGGCGGTGGAACGGACACCTCAACATCGTCGACGCGAAGTGGCGGACAGAGCGCAGATGCAGGTTTCCCAACTTTCGGTGCCAATCCCCAGGACCAACGAGATACGACACGCTTCCAGTTCCAGCGCAGCAGAACCGCGATCCGCAGCGTCGTCGGCTTTGTACCTGCGATGCCAGCGGGTGCATCGATCCTTGACGGCTTCACCCTCGACCGAGCAGGCTTCGCGCGAAAGGACCTCGATAACGACGGAGCGCTCGGTGAGAACGGGGAGATGATGGCGTTTGAGCAGCGTCGACTGCGGCTTGCACGCGGGTTCACTGGTGCGTTGACTCCCGGGCTTGTCAATCTGAATACTGCACCGCTTGAAGTACTTCGGGCGCTTCCAAACATGCAGTACCTCAGTTACAACCGAGATGCGGTCGGCGGGGCTCCGCAACCGCCGTTTCCGCCGACACTTGTCAAAGTCAACTTCCCAGAAACGATCATCAACTACCGCGATCGCTACCGCGCAGCGCCTGGGTTCCTCGATGGTCCGAAGTATGACGACCGCGGATTCGTTCCAGTGCCTCCAGCAACCGACCCATTCCCATTCCACCCAGGCATGCGCGGAGAACGCGGGTTCGTTTCCGTCGGTGAGCTCGCCGTGCTCGACCGAGAGTTCCGTCCGTCGCAGCTCCAGGACGATCCGGAGGCCGTCGCCGCCAACACGACTTGGCAAGCGAACAAGTCGTGGAGCGTGAACTTTGCGGGGCGAGATCCCTACCGAACGAGCGAGGATCCGCCGGTCGTTCAGCCACCCACCGGCGGTCACACGCCAGCACCCGTGAACCCGCCGCCCACCGACGCAGGGAGTGGTTGGCGGGCACCGACATCGACCGGTGCCGCGATGGTGCATCCTCCGCTGTCGCCCGTGGGAGGGCGATTTTCTGCCCAGCTGGCGACGGAACGATTGGCAACCAGCGTGATTGCCACTGACAACTTGACGACCACGAACGCGTTCGATCCAGTGTTCGCACTGGGTCAAGTGGCTGGCGACCAGGTGGAACGCAACGCGCTCCTGAAGGGAATCGCCAACATCGCGACAACCCGCAGCGATGTGTTCACCGTGTACCTGAGGGTGCGCTCGGTCGCACAGAATCAGCAGACCGGCAAGTGGGATGCGACCGATCCAAACACGCTGATCGACGAGTCGCGCTACTTGATGGTGGTGGACCGATCGAATGTGAATCGTCCGAGCGATGAACCGCGCATTCTGATGTTCGAGAGGATTACGGAGTGAGCGTTGATTCGCCAAGTGTTCCGCAGCATGTCGCCATAATCATGGACGGCAATGGACGCTGGGCGCAGTCTCGCGGGCTGCCTCGTGTCGACGGGCACCGGGCTGGCGCTTTGGCCATTCGTCCCGTGCTGGAATGCGCAGCGGAGATCGGGATTCAGGTGCTCACGCTCTATTCCTTTTCCAGCGAGAATTGGTCGCGTCCTGTGGCCGAGGTCGATGCGCTGATGGCGCTCTGCGTGGAGAAGTTGGTGGAAGAGAGAGATGGACTGGTTCGCAGCGGGGTGCGCCTGAAGCGTGTTGGTCTGCGAGACGGGCTGCCGACCCGCGTCCTGGACGAACTGGATGCGACTGAGCAAGCAACGGCTGCGTGCAACAGAATCACGCTGGCGCTGGCATTGAATTACGGTGCTCGAGCCGAACTGGTCGCTGCCGCTCGTCACCTTGCCACCCGTGCCACAGAGGGCTCACTCGCAGTGGACACTATCGACGAGGCGCAGGTGAGTTCGGCGCTCTGTACCTCCGGCCTTCCAGACCCGGACTTGCTGATTCGGACGGCTGGGCAGCAGCGCCTGTCGAATTTCCTGCTTTGGCAGCTCAGTTATGCAGAACTGCTCTTCCTGGATGTGTTGTGGCCCGACTTCCGTCCCACACATCTGCGCGACGCGGCGACCGAGTTCGCGGCTCGCAAGCGCACATTCGGGGGGGTCTTGCCTCCAACTTTGTCGAAAGGTGATCCCAATCCGCTGTCTGCCCGTACTGTATGAGGACAGAAGAGGTCGATGAACCGATCGGATTTGATGTGCGATTGAAGTCTCTGCCACAGGCTGGGTGTTGGTCAGCGCTCCTTGCAGGAGTGCTGGCTGTCCTTGCCTTTGGTGTGGTGTCCCCGGCTCGTGCGCAGTACTGCGAACCCGCGTCCTTTGTTGGCGACATCAATGAGGACACGAAGGTCGATGCGGATGATGTGGTGGCATGGAACGCGCTGTTCTCGGCGACGCCGCAGCAGTACCGAGCGTGTGCGGACCTCAACCGCAACGGAGTCCTCGATACGCGCGACCGAACCATGCTGCTTACCGCCGTGCAGGTCGCCCGACCTGTCGGGCAGGGAGGGCTTGGGTCTGCTGGTCGAATACCTGCCTTCACCATTTCGGAGTTCCGCAGCGGCGTACCGAATCCGATCGATCCCCAGCAGAGGTACATCGAGTTTCGATTGCCGAGGTCCTTCCCGCAAGGATTCGCCTTTGACAACAGGTTCAACAATGGCGTTTACCTGCTGCAAGTATCGCGCGGCAACGGCACCAGCCTGCAGCAAGGCTTCATCAAGAAGGTCATTGACCTGCGTGCGACGAATGCCACCTTCGCAACGACAGGCCTCGGGACAGGACTCGCGCTCGTTCGAGACGACAGTTGCTCGCTGGAGCCGCCAGACGGGGTCACGGCGGTCACCCTCCCGCAGGGGCAGTCACTGACATTCGCGAATCAGCACGACTTCAACACGACATGGATGTTGGTCTATCGACGTCCCTCTGGGGGCACGTATGTGGCAAAGGCCGCGATACCCACCGTGGGGCAGCGGATTGATGCCAATTCAGATTGTGAGATTGATGCCCCTTTCACGAACAGCGCGTCGCCCCCGCCGAATCTCTTCCCGCCCTGGGACTTCGTCGTCGACATGATTTCCGTGGATCGGTCGCTCAACGAGACTGGACCGACGGGGCAAGGATGCATTTACGGCGATGGACCGCTCTATGAGGTCGAACCCGTCGACGTTGGAGGTCAGGAGCAGGCAGCTTTTCATGTGTACCGCAACAACGACAACAAGGCGTGCCGTGGCTTTGATCAAGTGGTGATCACGGGCATCGACACTCCTGGCGCCCCCAATCCGCCGAGTGCAGTCAACCAGTTCTGTGGATCGGATGCGGTTGGACCGTGTAGCGAAACCCATGGCCCATTCTGCTCGGACAAGAACTGTTGTGAGTTCGTGTGTGCGGTCCTGCCCACGTGCTGCTCGTTGGCGTGGGAGGAGAACTGTGTTTTGCTTGCAGCTGATCAGTGCGGGACTTGCGGCGGACTCGGGACTGGATCCTGCCTGCTCGGGGGAACGGGGCCCGCATGCAATGATGACACCTGCTGCAAGGTGGTCTGTGAGCTGCGGCCTGCGTGCTGCAACACGCTTTGGGATCAAGCATGCGCAGACTTGGCGGTCGCCAACTGCCTGAGCTGCGGTGCATCCGTCATCCCGAACACGTGCTTCGTTCCATCTCCGCTTCCGTACTGCAGTGACCCACAGTGCTGTCAGACCGTGTGTGTGGTCGATCCCCAGTGTTGCACGGTGCGATGGGATCAGGCGTGCATCGACAATGCGGGACTCTTTTGCCCCGACCTCGCGTGCGGAAGCCCGGCGGCGGGGGATTGCTGTCTCTCCCACGGTACTCCATACTGCAATGATGCCCAGTGCTGCACCACGGTGTGCAAGTTGGATCCGTACTGCTGCAACATCGTTTGGGACGTTCAGTGCGTCAGTGAAACGCTGCAGTTGTGTTCAGGCGTGTCCTGTGCCTGCGGCGGCGGGGGCGAGGAGCAGGGTTGCTTCGTGGTCCACACGACGCCCGGATGCAGCTCCACGACCTGCTGCAACAGTGTCTGCAACAGCGATCCATTTTGTTGCGGCGTGAACTGGGACGCGTCTTGCGTCGCAGCTGCGTCCAGTTTCTGCGCATCGAATCCGAGCTGTGATACCGCAACGGGCAGTTGTCTGGTCGCACACGCGGAGCCAGGTTGCGAGGATCCAGCGTGCTGCTCGAAGGTCTGCGAGGTGGAGCCGAATTGCTGTGATATCGAGTGGGATGAAAAGTGCGTCGAGCTGGTTGCGACGGAGTGTGGTGGATGCGGCGATGTGTTTGCCGAGGATTGCCTCACGCCGCATTTGACGCCCTTCTGCGACAACGCGCCCTGCTGTGAGCTGGTGTGTGCCACCGATTCCTTCTGTTGCACGCAAGAGTGGGACTCCAACTGCGTGGAGACTGCGGAGGCGCTCTGCCGGAAAGAGAAGACGCAGTGCGGCTCCGACGACGGACGCACCTGCTTTGTGGCGAGCTTCCTGCAGGGATGCAGTGACAGCGCGTGCTGCGGGCAGGTTTGCTCTTTCGACCCATTCTGCTGTGTGCAAGTATGGGATTCCATCTGTGTGCAGCAGGCGCTCACCTATGCAACTCTCGGCTTCGGCTGCCAGTTGCCCACGGGTGCTGGCAGCGGCCGAGGGGATTGCCTTCAAGCGCACCCGCAACGAAGTTGCTCCGATGTGGAGTGTGCTGCTGCAGTCTGTTCCATCGAGCCGAACTGCTGTCGAATCGTGTGGGATCAGGCGTGCGCGGACCTGGCGCCTTTTGTCTGCGTCACGGTGGGCGGATGTCCAGGGACGGGATCTTCGTTTTCGGTGCACTCAACACCCGGCAGCATCGATCCCTCCTGTTGCAATGCGGTTTGCTTCGAACGGCCATCGTGCTGCAGCAACGCATGGGATCAGGCGTGCGTGACTCTCGCATTCCAGCGCTGCCGTCCCGCTCCGGCTTGGACTGCCGATTGCATCGGTTCCTGCACCGAGGTGCATGACAACCCAGGCTGCGAGGATGTGGCGTGTGCAAGCGCCGTGTGCTTCAACGATGCACAGTGCTGCACGATTGGATGGGATCAAGAGTGCGTGTCCCTTGCACGCGGTCTCTGCTGTGGATTACCTGGTTGTGGCAACCCGTGCAGTGGCGATTGTCTGCTGCCGCATGATGCGCCGTACTGCCGTGATGCGTTCTGCTGTTCAACGGTGTGTGCGGTCGATCCGTTCTGCTGTTCGACGGGCTGGGACGGCTTCTGCGTGCAGACCGCCGAGCAGCGCTGCTCATCGGGCTGCGGATCGCCGCTGAACGGGCCGTGCTTCCTCGGTCATCTTGGCCAGGGCTGCAGCAACGCGCCATGTTGCATCGAAGTCTGCCGCAAGGATCCGTACTGCTGCGATACGGAGTGGGACGATGTGTGTGCCGAGATGGCTCAGAAGGACACGGAGAACTGCGCCTCGGATATCGAGTGCGGAGATGAGGCTGCGGGTGATTGCTGTCTCGTGCACTATGACGCTCCGAAGTGCCGAGATGCCGCATGTTGTGAGGCGGTGTGCGAACTCGACACGGAGAACTTCTGCCGCGACTTCTTCTGGGATGAGTTCTGCGTGGAGTTGGCGCTCGGATCAGAGTCCTGCAACTGTGCGAAGGAGTGTGGCGATGCGTGTTCGGGACCCTGCTGCGAGCCGCATGAACGCACGGCATGCAACGACTTGGCCTGCTGCACGCTGGTGTGTGGAGCAGATGCGTTCTGCTGCGAGGTGGTCTGGGATGTGACTTGCGTGGCGGCGGCGCTGGAATCCTGCGCGCGCGGACCCGATGCCGCGTGCCCTCCGCCGGAGTGTGGCGACGCGGGAACAGGTCCATGCTGTTTCCCGCATGCTGGTCCATCCTGCGCCAACATCGACTGCTGCGAGGCAGTGTGCGTAGCAGATCCATTCTGCTGCGATTCCTCTTGGGACAGCAACTGCGTGAAGATTGCCCAAGGAATCGTTTCCTGTGGTTGTGATGGCCCGAGCTGCGGCAGCGATGCGACGGGATCGTGCTTTGAAGCACAGTCAACGCCGTTCTGCGCGCAAGAGAACTGCTGCTTCCTCATCTGCGGCAAGGTTCAGCCGGAGTGCTGCTCTCTCGCCTGGGATGAATCGTGCGTGCAACTGGCGCAGATCTTCTGTGCGGGCGGCGGTCTGGCAGATGATGCCTCGCAGCCCGTTCAGCCTGCCAAGCCCGCCGGTCGTTTGCAGCGTCGTTGATTGGCGTCAGTGATTGGCGCGCGGCTCAGGCAGCGACAAGTGTGTGAGCGCGGTCGGGACCGACCCCAATCATTTCGACGGGGATACCGAGGTAGTGTTCGATTCGGTCGAGATAGCGGCGGGCGGCGGGTGGCAGCGCGTGACGGTCGCTGGCATCGCGAATGTCTTCCTGCCAACCTTCGAGCGTTTCATAGACAGGCTCCACCTGCGCGAGCAGTCGAGCGTCAGGAAGGAAGCGCTCTGTCACTGCGCCGCTTGGCAAGCGGTAGCCCACGCAGATCTTCAGTTCGTCGAAGCCGCTCAGGACATCGAAGAGCGTGCAGGCGATGCCTGTCGCGCCGCACACCATCGCGCTGTAGCGCACAGCGACCAGGTCGAGCCATCCTGTGCGCCGCGGTCGGCCAGTGGTCGTTCCAAACTCGCGCCCACGCTGGCGGATGCGTTCGCCTGTGCCATCGAGCAGTTCCGTCGGGAACGGGCCTGCGCCGACGCGGCTCGTGTACGCCTTCATGATCCCGAGGACGCGGTGGATGCGGTTACCCGTCACGCCGGTGCCCGATGGGATGCCCAGCGTGGAGCAGTTGCTGCTGGTCACATAGGGGTAGGTGCCGTGGTCGATGTCGAGAAGGCATGCGTTCGCCCCCTCAAAGAGGAGCGATCGCCCCTGCGCCATCGCGTCATGGAGCGCATACACCGTATCGGTCACATGTGGGCGGAGCGTGTTGCCGAGCGCCGCGAAACGCTCCGCGAGTGCATCCGCGTCGAGCGCGGGTGCAGGCACCCCGAGAGCCTTGAGTTCCGCCGTGCGAAGGCGGCACACCACGCGCAGCCGATCTCGCAAGTGCGATGGGTCGAGCAGATCGCCCACGCGGATCGCCGTCGAGCGGCTGATCTTGTCTGCGTAGGCGGGACCGATGCCGCGGCGCGTGGTACCGATGGCGAGTGAGCCGCGTTCGCCGCTGGCGATGTGCGCAAGGAACTCCTCGAGTGCAGCGTCCTGCTCCTTGTGATAAGGCAGCACGACATGGGCGCGGTCGGACACCTGCAGGTTGGAGCTCACATCGACGCCGCGTGAGCGAAGGCGCTCGATCTCTTCGATGAGCTTTTCGGGGTCCACCACCACGCCATTGCCGATCACATTCAGTTTGCCGGGATTGAGGATGCCGGATGGGATCAAGTGAAGCGCATATCGCTCACCGGCAACCTCCACGGTATGACCCGCGTTGGCGCCCCCGTTGTATCGAACGATGACATCGTGCTCGGCTGTCAACAGGTCGACAATCTTGCCTTTGCCCTCGTCGCCCCACTGCAGACCGACCACAGCGGTGTTTCGGACCGACTTCCGTTCTGTGCTGCTCACGGAACGAGTTTAGCCGAGCGGGGCTCGATGTGCGCTTCGCAGGGAGGGAGTCCGACTACCCTTGGTCCTGTGCAGTCGAAGATGGACATTTCGGTTGCTGGAGTGCGCGTCAGTGATCGTGACACTGGTGCCGCAACAACGATTCGATCTGCGGAGGGTGCGGCGGAAGCCGCGCAGACGCGCGGAAGCCCGCACTACGAGGGGCTGTATGTGCATGTGCCGTTCTGCCGACACAAGTGCCACTACTGCGATTTTTATTCGTTCGTGGACTCCGAGAATCGCAGCGCTGCGTTCGTCGAGCGGTTGCTTGCCGAGGCGGCTGCAGCCGCGCGCTTTGTGCAAAGTCCGCTGACGAGCGTATTCGTTGGAGGTGGAACGCCAACCATGCTGCCACCGATGCTCTTGCGGGAGATGGTGGAAGGGCTTCGAGCGCGGCTTCCGATGGCCGCGGATGTCGAGTGGACGATTGAAGCCAACCCCGAGACGGTCGATGTCGCGATGGCGCAGGAACTCCGTGGGCTCGGCGTGCGGCGCGTCAGTCTCGGCGCGCAGTCATTCGACCGATCACTGCTGCGCGCACTCGAGCGCGATCATGATCCTGCATCCGTGGCGCGCGCCGTCTCGCTGCTCCGCGCTGCGGGCGTTCCTCAGATCAACCTCGATCTCATCTTTGCTGCGCCAGGGAGCACGGTGGAGCAGTGTGCATCGGACTTGCGCGCTGCGATCTCGCTGCAGACGGATCACCTGAGTGCCTATGGGCTTGTCTACGAACCCAACACGCCGCTGACGATGAAACTCAGGCAAGGAGTCGTTCAACGCGTCTCCGATGACAATGAAGCGGCTCAGTACGACTGCGTCGTTGAGACACTCGCGGCGGCTGGCTTCGAGCGCTACGAGGTCAGCAACTGGTCGCGTGCCGGTGCGCAGTGCCTGCACAACCTGTTGTATTGGCGCAATGGGGACTGGTTCGGGCTCGGGCCGAGTGCCTCAAGCCATGCGCAAGGTGTTCGCTGGCGGAATGTGCCGCGGCTGGGAGATTGGCTTGCGGAGGGCCCAAGTTCGCCCGTGCAGGATGTGGAGTTGCTCAGTGAAGATGGTCAGGTGGGGGAGGCGTTCATGCTTGGGCTGCGGGTGGTCGGGGGGATGGAACGCACTCGGGTCGAGCAGTTGCTGGAGCGAGGAAGTGGCGGACCGAAGCGCCGCGCGGCGATCGAACGGCATGTGGGATCTGGTCTCCTGTCGCAAGGGGGAACGCATCTGCGCCTGACTGACCGCGGCTTCCAACTGGCAGACTCCGTTCTGATGGATCTGCTGTGATGCCCAGCGCGAACGCATTGCATGGAATTCCTCGCCTCACGAAGGCATCAGGGTCGATAAACCCATGATGCATCCCTGGATTCGTCTGCTCCGCCCGGCGGACTGGGTGAAGAATGTGTTTGTGCTCGTGCCGATCGTTTTCTGGCTGCCTGGCGCAGGCCGCGGAAGCGAGGCCGCTGCCGTCCAAGCGAAAGGGGTGGCGGAACTGATGGCATTCGCTGCGTTCTGTCTCGCGGCGAGCTGCTGGTACTGCATCAACGACGCGCTCGATGCGGCGGAGGATCGTCTGCATCCCGTCAAGAGACGGAGGCCCGTTGCGTCCGGGCAGGTGTCTGTCGCCACTGCTGTGGTGCTTGGCGTGGTTGTCGGAACTGCGGCGCTTGCCCTGGCAGCGGCGGTGCATGTCGCGGTCGTGTGGGCGGTCGTCGCTTATCTGGCGCTGCAGGCGTTCTACAACATCGGATTGAAGCGGCTCATCTTCGTCGATGCAGCGACGATCGCGACTGGATTCTGCGTGCGGGCCGTGGCAGGAGCTCTTGCGATCGACGTGCCCGTGTCGATCTGGCTTCTGCTTTGCGTGTTCTTCCTCACCCTGTATCTCGCATTCATCAAGCGAATGTGCGATCTCTCCTCATCACGCCGCGCCGGGACGGCGGATTGGCGACCTCGCGCGGGGTACGGCGATGCGGGCGAACTGAACTGGCTTCTCAGCATCAGCGGTGGGCTCACCGTGCTCATGTTCCTGATGTACACGCTGAGTGCCCACGCGCAGGGATTGTTCGGCGTGCGAGCATTTGGTCTGGCGATGCTCACGCCGCTCGTGCTCATCGTCGTTCACCGCTTCTACCACCGTGCCATGCAGGGACTCAGTGACTCGCCGCTCGAGGCGCTGCGCTCGGACCGAGTTGTCCTTGTGAGTGTCGTTCTCTTTGGCGTTGGTGTGTGGCTTGCGCTCTATGCAACCGGCATGGAGGACGCACTGCGGCGAGCGCTGCTGATCTGAACCATCCATGCCCGCGCCGACTGCCGCACCCGCCCGCCCGAATGCCCCCCGAGGCGGGGGCTGGCTCGCGCTGCTGTTCGGCGCGTTCGTGCTGCTGACCTGGCCAGTCATTCTCTTCGGTGGAGGGGGAACAAGCGAGGCGTGGGATCAGGATGAGCATCATGTCCATGTGATGGAACGCTTCTCAGCGTCCTTGCGTGGGGAGGAAGGAGCACCTCCCCTCCGCGAGGCGCTCGCGGACTATCCATCCGCAACGAGCCCAGGGTTTCACCTTGCGATCGCATCGCTCGATGCTGCAGGGGTGCGGTCGCGGATCCTGCAGCGTCTTGTGGCAAGTCTGGCTGGCGCGGCCACTCTTGCAGTCTTATGGATGGCGCTGCGGCGAGTCGTGGATCCGATCACGGCATGCGTGATGTGTCTGCCGCTTCTCGCCAGTCCTTACATGCTCTCGGGCAGCATCTGGATGACAACGGATGTCTCCGCGCTGATGTGGTCTGCGGTGGCGATGGCAAGCGTGCTCATGCGGCCCTTGACGCCACCGTGGATTCTCGCAGCTGGATTCGCCGCAGCGCTTGCCGTGTTCGTGCGTCAGCCATCCATCTGGATTGTTGCGCCGATCGCCTGCGCCGCGTGGAGCGTGCTGCAATCGCCTCGTGGGGTGGTCGGCACTTCAGGAGTCTCTCCCTCGCGTGCTGCGATCGTTGGATCTGCAATCGTGGCGGTGCTGATGCCATGCGTGGTGCTTGCGGGGCTTGTGTCGTTGTGGGGAGGGTTGGTGCCTCCGGTGTACCGCGCACAACACGCGGCGGGATTCAATCCTGCGCTTCCAGCGCTTGCACTCTCGCTGCTTGGGCTCTGGGGATCGCCGTTCCTGATTCGCTCTCGAATGCGTCCCGCACTCCGCGTGCTCGCGGCGGCCGTCTTGATTGGATTGCTCATTTCGGTGATACCGGCGACGGACTTCAACAAGGATGACGGGCGCTGGGGTGGGCCGATCTGGCAAGTGATTGAGCGCACTCCCCATGTGATGAACCGAAGTGTCATCGTGATGTTTCTGGCATGCGCGGGAGCGGTGTTTGTGGCCGGAATTGCCGCACAGTCCACGGCGCCTGGCGCACGGGGTTGGCAAGTGACGCTTGGCTGTGCAGCGCTCGCGATCGTTGCAGCGCTGAGTGCGAACAGTCAAGCGTGGGAGCGCTATGTCGACCTGCCGCTCCTTCTTCTGTTGCCGCTGGCGGTTGCTTCGGTACGCGGGGTCGGTGCGGACTGGACACCGAGCGAAGTGAGGCTGCCCTTCTTGGCGCTTGCGGCAGTCCAAATCACGATGAGCGCCGTGATGGTGTTTCTGCCCGCCTTTCGCGGATGAAGGGGGGGGGCGCGGCGGAGGCATTGCCTCCGAAACAGGTCGTCGCCCGATTCAGCTTGGGAAGATGATCTTGCCCTTGGGCGGTGACGCTGACGGCCCCCCAGGTGGAGTGGCCGCCGCAGCGTGGGAGGGGTCGGTGCTGCCCTGAGCGGCCTGCGCCGCGACCATCTGCGCAAACTGCACGAACCGTGCACGCAGTTCAGTCAGGATGCCCGTCAGTTCCTTGGACTCATCAGCGGTGAGATTGCCTTTGGTTTTCGCATCGAGCACGCCAAGCAGATCGATGGCAAACTGCGCGGCAGGAAGATCAACCACCACGCGGCGAGTCTTGGGATCCCCATAGGCCCCAAGCCCACCAAGTGCCTGCGTCGCAAGCATCCCCACAATCGTCCGAAAGTCTGCAGGCGGAAGGTCGTCGGCGTTTGCGTCAGGCTTCTCACTCCGCTGCGTATCGATCTTCTTGAGCTTTTCCCGTTCCGCCTCTGCTTGTGCTTTCCAGTCGCTGTCGACATGCAGTCTTGGCTCGGGGGAAGGATCGCTCATGGGGAAAGTATAGGTCTCCCGGTGTATCTGCTGCGGTACGCTTTGGGCGTGGATCGGCACGCGAGCCCCCTTTCTCTCCTCGAATGCGGGTTTCGCTCGTTCTTGCTCGTTTCCGTGGTTGTCGGGCTCGCGGTTGGAGGCTGCAGGAAACTCGTGGACCGTCCCGATACGGCGATCGAAGTGGGGGCGAGCGACTTCAACGCGAAGGCGGGGCAGGTCACCCCGAGCGATGTCGTTCAGGTGCCGCCGAGCGTCTTCGCCTCACCAACTGTCCGATCCACGAGCGAAGTGGAGCAGGAGAGCGGCGGTGAAAAGGTGGTCACGCAGAAGTCGGTGGTCGAGACGGGGTCGGACGGAACGGAGAAGACCGTGGCGACTCTCGCGCCGACCGAGGACATTCGCGTCAAGCCGGGGGGGCGGTGGACGGTCGACAGCCTCGTTGGGCAGATCAATGGCCGTCCCGTCTACGCCAGCAAGTTCATGCAGTCGATCGAGGATCGCATCTTGCGAATCGTTGCAGAGAATCCTCGCGCCGCCGCACAGCGCATGATTGCACAACTCGTGGCAGAGCGCTTCGAGCAGTACATCAACAATGAACTCATCATCGCGGAAGCGGAGGGCATGCTGACCTCGGAGATGCGTGAAGGGCTCTTTGCATGGCTGCAGAGCGTCCAGGAACAGACCGTATCCGGCTATGGCGGGAATCGCACGGAGGCAACGCAGTCGCTGCAAGACCAGTTCGGGATGACGATGGATCAGTACCTGCAGGAGCGCCGTGATGAGGCACTCGCGCAGAACCTGCTCAGTCGCCGCGTGAGACCGCGCACGATCGTGAGCTGGCGAGATGTGGAGCGGCAGTACAGCATCCTGGAAAAGGAGTTCGATCCGTCGCCCATCGTGACGATCGGTCGCATCCGCGTGACCGAGTCGGAGACCGCGATGCTCGCGGATGTCCGCGCGCGTTTTGCCCGAGGCGAGTCGTTTGTCGATGTTGCCAAGATCGCGGGCATGGAGCGCGATGGTGTATGGCGGCAGGACAAGCTGCCTCCGTCGGGCATCGCCGGGCTCGACTTGGCTGAGGACATCCGCAAGGCGCTTGCAGCGGCCGAGCAGGGAAAGCCGACGAACGAGGTCAAGCGCGGAACGAGCGTGTACTGGTTCTGCGTGCTCGCGGAGGAGATCATCGAGGCGCGCCCCATCTTCGATCCAACGCTGCAGCGAAGAATCCGTGGTGGACTGCAGGAGCAGCGGGCACGGTACGAACAGTTCCGCTACCTCGCATCGCTTCGAGACCGTTGGGTCACGAATGACATCGATCAGATGACTCGGCGTTTGACCGACATCGCGATCGCTCGCTACTTGCCGCGCGAGTGAATCCAAGCGAGCGGAACGGGCACTGCATCTCGGAACCAGTGGAAGGACGCAGCGCCAAGCCTCGGGAGATTCACCGACAGCACGTCGATCCGCACGCCGCTGCACCGTGGAGTCTCGATGAGGGCTCTGTGCGCGAGCCGAAGCAGTGCTGCGGACTTCCCTCCATCGACCCGCGCCTCGGGCCACGCCAGCGGATGCGTTCGCGTCTTCACCTCCACGATGATCAGGAGGTTCGACGAAGCGTCTTTGAAGACAAGGTCTGCTTCGTCACGACCCCGACGGATGTTGCGTGCGAGGAGCACGAGTCCCTGTGAGATGAGCCACTGCGCCCCCGCGTCCTCGCCCCTCGCGCCAAGTTCTTGGTGTCGTGCACGAGCCACACCAAACACGGTACGACCGCAGGAAGTCGACGGCTTGGAACAGGACGAAAGTTCCGGGGCCCCGCGCCGAAGACGCGATGGGCGGCTTGCTCAGGATCGGTGGTTCACGGTCTTGGCTGATGGCGTCCGCTCCACTGGTGCCGAAGCCACCATGCGAAGCGTGCGAGCGATGGAGGCGGGGTCAATGCCGGCCTCCATCAACTGCTCCTTGCGTTCCCCTTGGTAAATCCAACCGTCGGGGAGGGCAAGTCGCGTGACAAGCCGGGTGTCCAATCCAAGCCGGTTGCACGCGTCAAGGACATTGCTGCCAAATCCGCCGCGGATCGAGTGGTCCTCGACCGTCACGATCGGAATGCCTGCTTCGAGCAGCGTTCGCAGCAACTGATCATCCACGGGCTTCGCAAAGCGAGCGTCGTAGAGAGCGGCGGAAACATCGTCGCCGAGAGAATCGATGGCTGTCGCTGCATCGATCACAGAAGTGCCGAAGGCGACCACGGCAACATCGGGATGGTCGGGCGTGATCAGTGGGCGCGCACGCCCGAGCTCGAAAGGTGGGCACGGCGCTTGGGCAAAGCGCGGACTCACATTGTCGCGGGGATAGCGCACGGAGGAAATGCCCTCGCCATACTCCGCCATGAACGCCAGTGCGCCCTTCAGGCTCGGCTCGTCCATCGCGCCGATGACGCATGCCTTGGGAAGCACGGAGAGCAGGGCAATGTCGCAGAATCCGTGATGGACTGCGCCGTCACCGCCGACGAGTCCCGCACGATCGAGGCAGAGGCGAACCGGCAATCCCTGCAGTGCAGCCTCCTGGAAGGCTTGATCGAATGCGCGCTGCAGGAAGGTGGAGTACACCGCAAAGAAGGGCTTCCAACCTGTCTTGGCCAGGCCGGCCATCATGTCGAGGGCATGGCTCTCGCAGATGCCGCTGTCCCACACGCGCTCGGGGTAGCGCTCGATGACCTTGCTGATGCCCGTCCCGTCGGGCATCGCGGCCGTGCATGCCACAACGCGCGGATCGGAAGCCATCAGATCGCCGATGGCATCGCCAAAGGCAGCGGTGAACGAGCGTCCACCTTTCTTCAGTTCGACTCGGCACCCCTCGTTCTCGAGCGTTTCCAATGTGAACGGGCTCGGCGAATGGAAGGTGCAGGAATCCTGCTCTGCGAACCCGAATCCCTTGCCCTTCACGGTCTTCACATGCAGCACCATCGGGTGGTCGAAGTGCTTTGCCTCGTTGAGGAACTCGATGAGCGTGGGCAAGTCATGTCCGTCGATCGGGCCCACCGTGACGATGCCGAAGTGCTCGAACCAGTGGTTCTCTGCGATGAATGCCTTCGATGACTCGCCCATGCGGTGGTAAAGATCCTTCAGCCGCTCGCCGCCCGGCATGCGGGTCGCCATGTCCTTGGCGCGCCGCTTGAACTCACCGTATGTCTGCGACAGGCGCAGCCGCGCAAAGTAGGAGGCGACGGCGCCCTGCGGCTTCGCGATGCTCATGCCGTTGTCGTTCAGGACGACAAGGAACTGCCGATGGAGCGTGCCAGCGTTGTTGAGCCCCTCCATCGCGACGCCGTTCACGATCGATGCATCGCCAATGACAGCAACCGTGCGCCGCCCTTGGCCGTTTTCGGGTGACCAACCCTCCCCGTTCAGGGTGTCTCCCCGCGCCATGCCGACCGCAGTCGAGATTGCCGTTCCAGCGTGACCCACCGAAAAGAGATCGAAGGGTGACTCGCGTGGCTCCGGAAAACCAGCCATGCCCCCACGCTGACGGAGCTTCGACAACAAGTGCTGGCGGCCCGTCAAGAGTTTGTGGGAGTAACACTGATGACCGACATCGAACAGCAGGCGATCATGCGCGAAGTCGAAGACATAGTGCATCGCAACCGTGAGTTCCACGACCCCGAGATTTGGCGCGAGATGGCCGCCGCTGCGCGCCACCTGATCGCAGATGGCCTGCCGGATCTCCTGGCACACCTGAGGCAGTTGTGCGGGAGAAAGCGCCTTGAGATCGGCGGGCGTTTGGATCGTGTGCAGGATGCTCATGGAACCTTTCCGTGTTCGCAGGTCTCGGAGAACGATATTCCTCGGAGTATAGGGGCGGGAAGCCGAAAGCGTTCAAAAAACAGGCTTGGATCGACGGCACTCCGCGTCGACATCCATCACCGAGTGCGCCCGGCGAGATACTCCGTCAAGAGTCGCAGCGGATCGGCGGACGAACCAAACGCGGAGAGCGAGTTCACGGCGTCGCAGCGCAGGCGTTCGATCTCTGTGCGCGTCGCGTCCACGCCGAGCACGGCGGGATAGGTCATCTTCCCGGCGTCCTGATCCTTGCCGACCGCCTTTCCGACATGCTCGGCGGACTGCGTGACATCGAGGAGGTCATCGACCGCTTGGAACATCAGTCCGATCGTTTCACCCCAATTCGTGATGGCCTCGAGTTGCGTGGGCTTCGCGCCTCCGGCGCTCGCTCCGATGGTGCATGCACAGCGGATGAGTGCACCAGTCTTCTGCGTGTGAATGGCTTGGAGCCGCCCGAGCGCCGAGAGTTCAGGCGCATGACCCCCGAGCGTGTCGAGGACTTGACCATTGATCATCTGCGCCGTTGCCGAGGCGACGGACCGAACCACGGCATCGGCATGCCTCGGCGTCGCGGAAGCAGCCTGGAACGCCAACGCAAGAAGCGCATCGCCAGCCAAGATCGCCATGGCTTCACCGAAGGCCACGTGCACCGTCGGACGCCCGCGCCGCACAAGATCGTTGTCGAGCGCCGGCAGGTCGTCATGGACCAGACTGAATGCGTGCACCATTTCAACAGCAGCCCCAGCCGAGAGCGCATCTCGCTCGACGCCGCCAACGGCCTCTGCGCAGCGCACGGACAGCAGAGGTCGGAGCCGTTTTCCGCCCCCGAGCAGCGCATGCCGAACCGCAGCCAGAAGGTTGGGGGAATAGGCCGCGGCATCGACATGCCGCTCGAGTTCACGCTCGATGGACCCGAGCAGTTCGGGTGTGAACACATCCTGCTCGCACGCGGTCGCTCCAGCCATCCCGCAAAGTGTAACGCACGGCGGTGGCATGTCCTCCGATATGCTCCTCGAATGGAGTTTCTCTGGAGCAACTTCCATCTTCTGATGGAGCGCGGCGGGCCCGTGATGTGGCCGCTGCTTGTGCTGAGCATCGTGTCGGTGACACTCACCGTCGAACGCATCTGGTTCTGGCGCCGCATGGGCTCACGTGGCTCACGCGTCCGACTGCGTGCCATGGTGAACGCACTTCGAATGAATGATGCGGACACCGTTCTGGTGCTTGCCGAGGAAGACAAGGGTCCGTTCGCAGCCGTTGCAGCGGATCTCGCGAGCGACGGTCCATCGGACGCCATTGCCATTGCGGCGGTGGAGCGTCAGCGCCCGCGGCTTGAGCGGTTCCTCAACATTCTCTCGACGATCGTCACCGCTGCACCGATGCTGGGGATTCTGGGAACCGTCTCGGGAATCATCCGGAGTTTCGAACTGCTTGGCGGCAAGGACACGCTGAGCGATCCACGGCTTGTGTCCGCTGGAATCGCCGAGGCCCTCGTCGCCACGGCCAGCGGGTTGGTGGTCGCGCTCATCTCGCTCTTCCCATACATGTACTTCCGCTCGCACTCCGACAAGGCGATCGGCGTCATGGAGGGACTCGTGGCAAGCGCGAAACTTGGGGTGGAACGCCATGGCGGTGACCCGGATTCCTCGCTTCGAAAGGCAGAGGCATTGGCACGGGAGATGACAAAGGAAACCGTGCTGTCGTAAGTGGCACGGCGGGATGATCGGCACCCGATGAGCGACCTGCCGTGCAACATCGTTCCGCTCGGGGAATGTCCCGCCTCGCCCGCCGTGATTCAGCCGGGGACCAAGTCGTTCGTCGCTGGACGTTCGACGGGTGCAAACCTCCGCATTGATCATCCGTCGATTTCGCGGCAGCACTTTTCCATCGGAGCGATCAACGGCAAGTGGACGCTCAGCGACCTTGGAAGTCGCCACGGAACGCGGCTGAACGGGACGTTGCTTGAGCCGCGGCTGCCGGTGGCCCTGCGAAATGGCGATCGCATCGGAGTGATTCACTGGACGCTTCGGGTGGATGTGGGTGATCAAGTGCCAGAGTCCATGACCATCGCGCCGGATTCGGATGTGGACTCTGCAGCCGTGCAGGTCATGGAGAGCACCGCCGCACGCAGCGACTCCCAGCGGATGCTTGAACTCCTCATCGCCGCGTCGGTGTCGATCTATTCCGGCGGCGCAGAGGCGGCGTGCGCGGAGCAGGTCGTTCGCGCATGCGTGGAGGGAACGCAGTGCGAGCGCGCGCTCGTGGTTCGGTCGGACCCTCGGGCGCAGCATGTCACGGTGATCGCCGAGTGGCCGAAGGGCTCCTCCAAGATCCGTCCGCTCAGCAGAACGCTCATTCAGGCTGGGCTTGCGGGCAGGCCGGTGTGCGTTCGGGATGACTTTGCGAGTTCTCCGTCGCAGAGCATGATCGGGTCTGGTGCGAACGAGGCGGTGTGCGTTCCAATCGCGTCGGGATCCGCAGCCATCGACACATGCCTCTACCTCGACGAGTTCGTGGGACGGGTCGATTTCGACCAGGTGCTGTCCTTTGCCCACGCCTTGGGGCGATGGTGCGGCGTGGCTTTCGCGCGCCTGCAACAGCGCGACATGGAAGAGCGGCAGCGCGACTTGCTCGAGGAGTTGAACAGTGCGCGTCAGGTGCAAGAGCGCATGATGGGTGCGCAGTCGGGGCGGAGGAATGGGGTGGTTTGGAAGATGGTTTCGCTTCCCGGCGAGGTGGTGGCGGGGGACATCTTTTCAACCCATGTGTCTCCAGACGGGATCGGCTTGAGCCTCTGCCTCGGGGATGTCAGCGGAAAGGGGCTCGGACCTGGTCTGTTGATGGCTGCGATGACTGCGCATCTCGATGCGTCACTGTCGGCTGGAGTCGTGCCTCTGAAGGCGGTTCGCGACCTGTCGGACTTCGTCTGCGCCCGCGCCGTATCGGGACAGTTCGCAACGTTGGTGATGGCGAACATCGACGCCACACTTCGCCGGGCACGCGTTGTTGATGCGGGACATGCGTACATGCGCGTGGTGGATGAGTCTGGTGCGGTGCGAAGCATCGGGTTGTCCGGCGGCGTTCCCGTGGGGGTGGTGGAGGGCTTCGAGTACGACCTGAATGACATTCCGCTTGCGACGGGTGATCGGCTCGTCATCTTCAGCGATGGGGTGGAAGAACAGCGCAACGCCGAGGGCGAGATGCTGGGGTCAGCGCGAGTGACCGCCGCTCTCGCGGGGAGCCGATCCTGCGGTGAAGATGTTGACCGCCTGATGAACTGCCTCAAGCAGCATGCGAATGGAATCAAGTATTCCGACGATGTCACGATTGCAAGCGCAGCTCTCGAAGCGGACTATCCAAACGGATGACAGAGGCAGCCGCCGTGGGGGCATGCCCGGGTCGGTCGCACAGGTTTCGAGGGGTCTCAGTTCGAGTGGGAGAACTGCGCAGTGTCGGCGGAGGGAACCCAGAGACGGAGGTCGTTCAGCGCCTTGAGCGTGAGGAACTTGACGCTCGCATCGCAGCAGCCCACGGAGACTGCCTTGCCGTAGCGCTCGAAGGGGATCGCTTGGCTCTGATACACCAAGAGATGCCCGATGTCACCTTGGGGCGCTGGGGCGGCAAGCAACCGCGGCCCGGGTGAGAGCCAGCTGCGGAACACGGCGGGCACCGAAGCCGAGAGCGCATCGCCGCCCGCGTCACCCGTTTGGTTCAGCGAGATCGATTCCAGGTTGGCTCCACCAAAACCCCACACATCCGTCGCGCCCAACTTGTGCGGGACGACCCATGGTGCACCCGCGAGCGTGTCGTTCAACTTCTCGTAGGGGTTCGGGGATGCATTGAGAAATGTGCTCGCACAAAAGGCAACGATCTCGGCTGGGCGACTGATGTTCGATTGGGCCAATGCCGTCACGCTTGTCGTTGTGGTGCCGCTCGTACCGCCTTGTGTCTGCGTCACATTGGCGAATGTCAGTCGCGGAGTGCCGTTGGTCCAGCGCCACCATCCACCGAGGTAGTAGGCGTTGTAGCCGAACGCAGGTTGCAACTCGGTGCCCGCCCCGTCCATGTTCCCGCCGACGGAGGCAAGACACTCGGGCAGATCCTGGACCTGATCAGTCTCCAAGGCAAGCGCCGTATCGAGATCCTCGGCGATGTCGAGCCGCCAGCCGAGGATTGCGTCATAGTTGTAGTCCAGGAAGGGAGCGAGCCGCCACGGATACGCCTGACAAAGTTCCGGAGCCAATTCCTGACCGCGCTTGTTTCGGAAACGCACTTGCCAGGAGGCGCCGTCCTGCGCACCGGTCTGGACTCCATCGTCGCCCATGCACTGTTCGAGATAGCCCGGGAGAAGGCGATCTTCGTACTGATTGCTGTACATCTGCCATGCCAACAGCACCTGCTTCAGTCGATTGGCTTCCTTGGTCTGCTTGCCCGACGCAATGGCCGCTCGCAACCCGCCGATCAGCAGTCCGAGGAGCAGCCCGATGATGGCGATGACGACGAGGAGCTCGACGATGGTGAACGCGCGCGTTCCCCGGCGTCTTCCCTGCGCGCGACCGATCCGATCCGATGGGGTGAGTCCGTTCATGGGTTATCTCCTATCCATTCGATTCGTCTGACTCGAGTCCGAGGTTCGATCAGCTTCGCCCGATCGTCACTTGCTCGACTTGACCTGAGGCGATCTTCGCATGACCGCTTCCGAGTTCGCCGATCGGGGCGGGGGGAAGGATTTCCACGCGCTTTTCACCGAGTCTCGCCTCACCGGCCTTGACTTTGGCTTCGAACTCCTTCACTTCTTGGAGAAGGCGTGGAAGAATCTCGCTCTCTTCGACATTGGCAACCCGTTCGCCCTGCACATAGATGATGCCGCGGCGGTCGCCGGCAAAGACGGCGACATCGGCACCCTCTGCTTCGCCGGGACCGTTCACGATGCAGCCCATCACGGCGACCTTGATCGGCAACACGATCTCGGGCATCAAGGTGCGTTCGACTTCCTTGACGAGGGTGAACAGATCAACTTGGATGCGCCCGCAGGTCGGGCAGGCAATGAGATCGACACCCTTGCGCTCGCGCTTGCCAAGGCAGTAGAGCATTTCGAGTGCATCCTTCACCTCGTCGATGTGGTCGCTGGCGTACGAGATGCGGACCGTGTCACCGATGCCGTTGGCGATGAGTGTGCCGAGTGCGACCACACTGCGGATCGCGCCACTGTCCTTCGTTCCAGCGTGGGTCACACCGAGATGCAGGGGGTAATCGAAGCGCGCCGCGATCTCCGTGTAGATGTCGATGACGAGTGCCGCGTCCATGCTCTTGGCACTGATCACGATGTCGTGAAAGTCCCGCTCGCGGAAGATGTCGACATACTCCTCGAGCTTGGCGATCATGAGTGCGAGCAGATGGCCGGAGCGGTGACCGGCGAAGTACTTGCCGAGTTCCTCCATCCGCCGCTGCTTGTCCTTGCGCTCGATGATCGATCCCTCGTTGACGCCGATGCGGATCGGGATTCCGCGCTCCTTGCACGCATCAATCACCCTGTTGACCTGGTCCCGATCATTGATGTTGCCTGGATTCAGTCGAATCTTGTGGATGCCTGCCTCGACGGCTTCCAATGCCCGCTGGTAGTGGAAGTGCACATCAGCGACGATGGGGACGCGCACTTGCTTCAGGATCTCCTTGAGCGCTTCCGTGTCCTTGCGCTCGGGGACCGCCACGCGGACGACATCGGCGCCAGCGGCACGGTAACGCTCGATCTCCGCCACACATGCGTCAATGTCGTGTGTGTAGCCAGCGGTCATGGTTTGCACGCGGATGGGCGCACCACCTCCGATCGTGACGCGTCCGACGCGGTCATCACCGATGGTGACTTGGCGAGTGTGCCTGCGTTCGTTCATGGTCCAAGTGTAGCGGCGGCGGCCCAAAGTTCGATCTGCACACAATCGGTTGCAGGCTTACTCTCCGCAGCGATGAACACCGAACCAGCGAACGCTTCCTCAGCCTCCGCGCCGATCATCTACCTTCGTTCGCGCCTCTCGATCATGATGCTGCTGCAGTACGCGACATGGGGTGCCTGGTTGCCCGTGCTGTACGCCTATCTGAGCGGACACCTGAAGTTCACGGGTGCACAGGTCGGCTACTGCTTCTCCGCTGGAGCCATCGGCGCAGTCCTCGGTCCATTCATCGCGGGGCAACTTGCCGATCGCACCTTTGCCACGCAAAGGATCCTCGGGGTCAGTCATCTCGTCGGTGCGCTGCTCGTGTACCTGATGGGCGTCACAAGTGACTTCAACACATTCCTCGGGCTCTCGGCGCTGTACGGATTCGTGTACGCACCGACCATGGCCTTAACCAACTCGCTGGCATTCGCCCATCTGCCCAACCGCGACCAGGACTTCGGTCCCGTGAGGTTGTGGGGAACACTGGGCTGGATCGCTGTGGGCATCACGGTCGGACAGATCCTCTTCCGAATGCACACGCCAGCGAGCGGATCGCCGGAGGAGATCGCTGCAGCGCAGAACGCAGGGCGTGCCGTCGCCTTCCAAGTCAGCGCAGCGATCGGAGTCCTGATGGGGCTCTACTGCTTCACGCTGCCACACACACCGCCGACCAAGGATGCGAAGCAGAACACGGCATGGTTGGAAGCGTTGGGTGAAATCATGCGACAGCCGCTCCTCCTGCTGTTCCTCGTCGCGGTGCCCGTCAGCGTGATCCATCAGTTCTACTTTGTGCAGGCGGATGGATTCATCAGCGGCGTGCAGGCCAAGGTGGGGGAGAAGACTTGGTTCGACAACACCATCAGCCAGCTCTTCGGCGTCGGCGGCGGACTCATGACCATCGGACAGATGACGGAGATTCTGGTTCTTGCATCCATGCCGCTCCTGACGAAGTTCCTCTCACGGAAACAGCTGCTTTTGGTGGGACTTGCGGCCTATGCGGCGCGCATGGCGCTCTGGGCCTACGCGCCGTCGCTGCCGTTCGTGATCGCGGGCATCGCGCTGCATGGACTCTGCTTTGGGTGTTTCATCTTTGTGGCGTTCATGATCGTGGATGAACACACCACGAAGGATGTGCGTGCCACCGCCCAGAATCTCTTCAACCTGGTGATCGTCGGCATTGGCACGATCGTCGGCAGCATCTTTGCCGCCAACATCGTCGGCGGCTGGGCGTCTCAGGGCGGGGCGATGGACTACCAGAAGTTGTTCAGCGTTCCCATGTGGATGGCGCTCGGCTGCTTGCTGTTGGTGATGCTTGCGTATCCAAGCGCGAAACCAGCCCGACCGTGAAGTCGGCAGGATCCTGAGCGCACCGCGTGCATGTCCGCGCTCGTCGCGTGCTTCAGGCGACCGCGCTGCGGGAGCTGAGGTCCCGCTCGAAGTCGGGATGCAGCTTCAGCTGCGCTTCACTGCTCGGTGCAAGCAGGTCCGCCACAGGGGTGCCCTCAGCAATCGGTTTCCCCGACATCGTCGTCAGCTCAAACTTCGGTTGACTCGCGTCGTGCACTGCAAGCGCCTTCTCGAGCGACTTCTGTTTCTTGTCCTCGACCTTTGCCCAGCTCTCGCGACCGCGGCACTTCGGGAACGCGCTGCAGCCGAGCCATGGACCGCGTTTGCCATTTCGGAGGTTCATCGCGGTGCCGCATTTGGGGCAGGGGAGGTCGGTCAGGAGCGGCTTGGGTGATGGGAATCTGACGCACCCTTTCCGGTCGAGGTTCAGGATGAACTTGGTCTGTGGATTGCTGCTCGTCAGGAAATCGCCGAACCTGCCCGTGCGGAGCACCATGTGCGCGCCATCGACGGGGCACTTGATGTCGACCCGCTCGGGGAGCAACGGCTTCCCCTGTCGGTTGACCGGAGCCGCATAGGCGCACGCGGACTCTTCCTTGGGCTTGCGCGCCTTTCCGCTCTTGGTGGGAGGCTGAGGAACGAGGACCTTCTCGCGGAAGCCGCTGCACGAGAGGAATCGCCCGGTCTTGCCGAGGCGATACTCGCAGCGGCGACCGCACAAGGGGCAGGCATACGGCGATGGCTCTGCCTCCGCCTTCACATGATCCACCTTCATCAGTCCAGCCACCACGGATTGGAAGGGCGAATAGAACTGCTTCAGCATGGCATGCCACTCGACCTTGCCCTGCGCGATCTCGTCGAACTCCTCCTCGATGCGGCGCGTGTAGCCGACATCCATGAACCCTTCCTTGAACGGTTGCTCAAGGAATGAGCAGACTGCCATCCCGATGTCGGTTGCATGAAACGAGCGACTCACTTGCTCCACATAGTTTCGCTCTTCGATGGTGCCGATGATGGACGCGTACGTGGACGGGCGACCGATGCCTTGCTTCTCGAGCTCCTTGACGAGGCTCGCTTCGCTGAAACGCCCCGGCGGCGAGGTGAACCTCTGCTTGGGCGACAGCCAGAACGGCGCCATCTCCTGACCCTCCTTCAGCGGGGGGAGCTCTTGGTCATCTCCGTCGCCACGAATGCCCGTTCTCGTGAAGCCGTCGAACACCTCGACGCGCCCCGTTGCCTTGAAGACGGCGCCTGTTGCCTTGTCGCTGCGTTCGAGGAGCACGCTCGTCGATTCGTACTGCGCGTCCGTCATCTGGCAGGCAACGAAGCGCTGCCAAATGAGGTTGTAGAGCCGCCACTGATCATCGGTCAGGGCACTCCGCAGGCTCTCGGGGGTTCGCAGCACACTCGTCGGCCGGATCGCCTCGTGCGCCTCCTGCGCGCTCTTGTTGCTTGAACCGTAGAAGCGGGGCTTTTCGGGCAAGTACTTCGGACCATACTGCTTTCCGATGAAGGCGCGCACTGCAGCGATCGACTCACCGCTGAGGTTCGTACTGTCGGTTCGCATGTAGGTAATGAGTCCCACGCTGCCCTCGCCCGGAACACTCACTCCCGCGTAGAGCTGCTGCGCCGTGCTCATCGTGCGCTTGACGGCGTATCCGAGGGCGTAACTGGCGCTCGACTGAAGCGTGCTGGTGATGAAGGGCGCCTTCGGTCGGCTGCTCGTCGCGCTTCGCTCAATGCTTCGAACTCGGTAGCGGACTCCAGTGCCGATGGTGCCGCGAACGACTCGCTGCCAGCGAGCGAAACCGATGGGTTCATCCTCCCCGCGCAGATCGATCGTGGATTTCTTGGGCGCGAAATCGATGTTCACATCTTCCAGTCCCACCGCTTCCGCGACGGACTTCACCCGAGCCAGGAGTGCCTCGCCCGCGTCGTACCAGGTGGCAGGCTGGGGGATCGGCGTCTTGTTTGCCTTGTCTTCATCCACCTTGCGGCGAACCCACTCCGGTACCTCGATCGCACACTTTGGAGTGCCGAATCCCGCGAGATCCTCGTACTTGGGAACCTCGCGGCTCAGGTCCATGGGCTTACCGCCCACCTGCACGAGTTCGCACTCGATGCCATTGCGCTCGGCGAGCCAGTGAGCCTGCTCCTTGATCGTCGGTCCCTTGCCGCGCTCATCCCGCTGCGCAAGAAAGGCATCCCACGCCTTCGAAAGCGCCTGGCCGCGCGTCTGGTCGGGAGTCATGGCAGCCTCGACCTTCCACTGTTCGTCGGGCTGGAAACCGCGGATCTCTCGTTCGCGGTCCACGATCAGTTTGAGGGCGACGCTCTGCACACGCCCTGCGCTCAATCCGCCCGCCACCTTCTTCCACAGAACAGGGCTGACCATGTAACCCACGATGCGGTCGAGGATGCGCCGCGCCTGCTGCGCGTTCACCCGATCGAGATCGATCGCCCGAGGCTTCTGAAAGGCCTGGAGAATCGCAGACTTCGTGATCTCATCGAACTCCACACGCTTCGCCTTTCGCGGATCCACTTCGAGCAGCTCGGCGAGATGCCATGCGATCGCCTCACCTTCGCGGTCGAGATCGGTTGCAAACCAGATGCTGCTGGCGGTCTTGGCCATCTTGCGAAGTTTGGCGACCTGCGCTTCGCGATCTGCGTCCACGACATAGGTTGGCTTGAAGTCGTCGTCGAGATCGATGCCCGGCACGGGCTGCTTGCTGCCTTTGGCTGCACGCGCTGGAAGGTCGCGAATGTGACCGATGGACGCCTCCACCCTGAACCCTGGCCCGAGGTACTTGGTGATGGTCGTGGCCTTGGCAGGGCTTTCCACAATGACCAACTGGTCACCGGCAGTGAACGCCGGAGCGGAACTCTTCTTTCCTGTCTTGCTCGTGGTGGATTTCTTAGCCATGAAGGGGCGACATCATGCAGCGATGGAAATGAAAGTCAAGCGGAAACGCATCGACCGAGTGGGGGAGGGCTCGCCACGGAATTCCACTGAGATGGCGATATTGCAGCAAAAATCACGCGATCTCCTGTCCGAGAACATTGTGAAGAAATTTTTCTGCGCGATCCTCGTCGAGGATCTCGCTCGACCAGACGGAGTGGGGAATCTGTCGGAAGCGACGAAGCCATGTGCGCTGTTGCCGGGCAAGTCGCCGGGTCTGCTGCTTCGTGTCTTCGACTGCATCGTCGAGCCGCCGAAGTCCGCGCAGGTGCACGGAGAGTTCTCGGTAGCCAACCGCCTCCGCGGCCTGTGCCCCGAGCATGCCGCGAGCGAGGAGCGCGCGCACTTCATCCAAGAGCCCTGCCTCCATCATGTGAACGACCCTCGCATTGATGTGGCGCGCATTGGCGACACTGTCGGGGAGCAGCCCGATGCATCGCCAGCCATCGGGAAGCGCAGGCGGCGTGGCGCGCCACTGCTGCTGGAGCTCCGAGAGCGGGCGACCGGTGAGCGCGTGCACTTCGAGCGCGCGGATCAAGCGTCGAACATCGTTTCGGTGGATCCGCGCGGCGGCCACGGGATCGACCAGCTGCAACTGCGCATGGAGCGCATCTCCTCCGAGCGCCTGCAGGCGCGCGCGGAGTTCCATGTCAGCGGGCGGACCCTCGAACAGACCCGACAACAGCGCTTGGACATACAGGTTGGTGCCGCCCACGATGATGGCAGTCGTTCCTCGGGTGGCGAACGAGTCGAGCAGTTCGCGTGCGGCGTTCAGCCAGTCCTCGACCGTGAAGCCCGATGCATGCGGGTCTGCGATGTCCAGGAGATGATGGGGGATCTCCGCGCGGAGTGCGAGGGATGGCTTCGCCGTGCCGATATCCATCCCGCGGTAGATCTGCATGGAGTCCGCACTGACGATCTCGGCACCTGCGATGCGGCGCGCGGCAGCCACCGCGAGTGCGCTCTTGCCGCTCGCGGTCGGACCGATGATGAGGAGGACGCTCGGGGGACTCATGCGTCGTGGTTGTACCCTCCTCGCGATGGCACTCTCACGAATTGACCAAACGGATGTCGCCGGCAAGCGCGTGTTCATCCGCGCAGACTTCAATGTTCCCCAGGAGGACGACGGGCGCATCAGCGATGACCGTCGCATCCGCCTCACCATTCCGACCATCGAATCCGTGCTGCAGCGCGGCGGAAGTGTGATTCTCGCGTCACACCTCGGCCGTCCGGAAGGCAAGGGGCACGAAGCGGCGTTCTCGATGGCACCCATTGCGGGGCGTTTGAAGGAGTTGTCGCCGCATCTGGTGGGTCTGCGATTGGTGGGTTCGCGCTGTACCGACATCGAAGCCGCCGATGCAGCGCGTGGACTGAAGGCTGGCGATGTCCTGCTGCTGGAGAACCTGCGCTTCGAGAAGGGCGAGAAGAAGGGTGACGCGGCCCTCGCCGCGCAGTTGGTGGCAATCGCTGATGTGTACTGCAACGACGCCTTCGGCGCGTCGCATCGCACCGATGCTTCCATGCATGCACTGCCGCTGGCGTTCCGCGCCGCGGGCAAGCCAGCCGTGACGGGTTTGCTGCTCGACCGTGAGATCCGTTTTCTGCAGGGAGTCCTGGAGACGCCCGAGCGTCCCTTTGTGGCGATCGTCGGCGGCGCGAAGGTCTCGGACAAGTTGGCTGCTCTTCGCAATCTCATCGGGCGTGTGGACTCGATCCTGGTGGGCGGCGCAATGGCGTACACCTTCCTGAAGGCGCAGGGTGTTGCCGTGGGGCGGTCGCGCGTTCAGGATGACATGCTCGCGCAAGCCCAAGACATCCTGCAGCAGGCGGCGGGCAGTCGCACGCGGATCGAGTTGCCCTCGGATCATGTGTGCGGCGCGGAACTGAAGGAGGGGGTGGCAACGAGTGTCGCCGTCGGCGCGATTGCCGCGGATCAGATGGGTCTTGACATCGGGCCAGCGACCGCCGCGCACTACGCGCGGCTGGTCTCGGCCGCTCGCACCATCCTCTGGAATGGACCGCTCGGCGCGTTCGAGTGGAAGCCCTTCGATGCCGGAACTGCAGCCGTTGCAGCCGCCGTGGTGCGTGCGACGAAGGCGGGCGCCACCAGCGTGGCTGGTGGGGGCGATACTGCCGCAGCGGTGGAGGCGAGCGGCTCCGCGACTGGGTTCAGTCACATCTCCACGGGAGGTGGCGCGTCGCTCGAGATGCTCGAGGGCAAGGCATTCAAGTGCCTCGAAGCGATCGATCGGACCGCCGAGCCAAGCTATAGTTGACGAGGAAAGTCCAAAGGAAATCCCATCATGCGAACCGCCCACATCCTCGTTCTCACCATCGTTGCCGCACTCGGTCTCGCGCCGATCGCTCCGCAAGATCAGAAGAAACTTGCCGTGGGTGATGCGACCCCCGCGCTCGATGGGCTCGATTTCGTTCAAGGCAGCATCGAAGACTTGTCCGCGTCGGGCACCAAGGTGCTGGTCGTGGAGTTCTGGGCCACATGGTGCGGTCCATGCCTTCGATCGATTCCGCACATCAACGAGTTGTACCAGTCCTACAAGGATCAAGGTCTCGTGGTGGTGGGTGTCAGTGATGAGAATCGCTCGAAGGTCGAGCCCTTCGTGAAGAAGCGTGGCTCCGAAATGTCCTATCCCGTGGCGGTCGATGGAGAGAAGAAGGTCAATGAGGCGTTCATGACCGCATCCGGGCAGAAGGGAATCCCCTGCGCGTTCGTCACGACGGTGCAGTCGGGGCAGACCACGGGCAAGGTGGTCTACATCGGACACCCCATGGCACCTGAGTTCGAGACTGCAGTGCGGCTGTCGCTCACGGGACGCTACGACCCAGTGTTGACGAAGAAGGGGCAGCCTCTCATCGATGCGGCACGCCGCGCGATCGATGCGAAGAACTACAAGGATGGCTACAAGCGCTTCGATGAGGTGATCGCCCTCGATCCAGCGATTTTCGCGCCGATCGCCATCGAGAAGTACGAAGTGATGCTGAATGTGGAGAACAACGACGCGGGCGCGAAGGCGTACGCGGCGGAACTCCTGAAGGGGCTCGTATCGATCGGTGACGCAGATGCACTGCGCGATCTTGCAGTCGAGCTTTCGTCGGATCCCGCGAACAAGAGTTACGACTACGACCTGGCGATGCAGGCAGCGGAAGCGATGTTGAAGGTCGCGGGGAAGAATGACCCGAACGCGCTGTCGACCATCGCGGGCGTGGAGTTTGCGCGCGGTGACTTCGCGAAGGCAGTGGATGCGCAGAAGAAGGCGTATCGCATCGCGAGCCCGAGTCGCAAGCCCAAGTTCAAGGCAACGCTCGAAGCCTACGAACTTGCGCTCAAGAAGGGCGTCAAGGTGAAGGTGCCCACCGACGAGAGGATGTCCGGTGGATCGTCCGCGGGATCTGTCGAAACCGTGCCCGCGAAGCCCTGATCGTGCGGACGCAGCGCGGCGTGAGGCGAGGCGACATGGCAGGAGCCCCCGTGTGTCCATTTCGTGGTCCCTTGACTGCACCGCTCGTCGGACCATCGATCCTCTCGGCTGATTTCACTCGCCTCGGCGCGGAGGTTCGTGACGTCGTGCGCAGCGGTGCCGACTTCATCCATGTCGACATCATGGATGGTCACTTCGTGCCCAACCTCTCGATGGGGCCAGCGGTGTGTGCTGCGGTGCGCCGCGCAGCTCCGCGGGTGTGGATTGATGTGCACCTGATGATCCGGAACCCGCGGGACTTCATCGATCCGTTTGTGCGCGCTGGGGCGAACAACATCACCTTTCATCTCGAGGTGGAACGCAATCCGCGCCTGCTGTTGCGCCGCATCAAGGAAGCCGGGCTGACGGCTGGAATTGCCATCAAGCCCAAGACTCCCTGGACTGCCCTGTCGCCGTTCTTGGACGAGGCGGATCTCTTTCTCGTGATGAGTGTCGAGCCTGGATTTGGTGGGCAGGCGTTCCTGCCATCGTCGCTCCCGAAGGTCCGCGCCATCCGCAAGCGGTGCGGACCGCTGCGCCGCGTGGAGATGGATGGCGGCATCGCATCCGATACGGCGGCCGCATGCCGCGATGCGGGCTGCGACGCGCTCGTGGCGGGCGCGCATGTCTTTGGCTCTGCAAGCCGCAGATCGGCGATCGCCTCGATTCGGGGCGTTCACAGGAATCGCGGTCGATAGAATGGGGCGCATGGCTCAGCCGACCTGGGATGTGGCCGCGGCTCCCGCCACCAAGCGCGCGGTGCCCGACGGGCTTTGGATGCAGTGCCCAGCGTGCAGCGAGACGCTCTTTCGAAAAGCGGTGGAGCAGAACCTCATGGTCTGCCCCAAGTGCGACTACCACATGCGCATCGGCGGCAGGCAACGCGTGGAGCAGTTGCTCGATCCGGGCACCTTCGAACCGCTTCAGGCGGATCTTGCGCCATCGGATCCGCTGAAGTTCGTGGATCTGAAGCCCTATCCGGAGCGTCTCGAACAGGCGCAACGTGCCACGGGTTCGCCGGACGGCGCACAGGTCGGGCAGGGGTTCATCAAAGGGCGGCGTGTCGTGCTCGCCGTGCTTGACTTTCACTTTCTCGCTGGATCCATGGGATCCGTTGTCGGCGAAAAGGTGACATGCGCCGTCGAGACGGCGCTTGCCGAGCGGCTGCCGCTGATCGTGGTGAGTTGCTCGGGTGGTGCTCGCATGCAGGAGTCAGGGTTTTCGCTCATGCAGATGGCGAAGACAAGCGCGGCCCTTGCCCGACTCGACTCGGCAGGTGGACTCTTCATCTCGGTGCTCACCGACCCGACCACGGGTGGTGTGACGGCAAGCTTCGCCATGCTCGGCGATCTGATCTTTGCCGAGCCCAAGGCACTCATTGGGTTCGCAGGTCCGCGCGTGGTGCGGCAAACGATCCGCCAGGAGTTGCCGGAAGGCTTCCAGACCAGCGAGTTCCTGCTCGACGCAGGATTCGTCGATCGAATCGTCCACCGAGCGAATCTTCGCAGTGAGATCAGCCGCATCATCGACTACTCCGGCAACTGATGTGAAAGGCCCATCACTGATTGGGGCGGGCACGCTTGTTCCGTCGACACCGCTTGCGCTGCTGTTCTGCGTCCTGACTCCCGTCTGTCTGGTGCTGGCGTTCCCACCCTTTTCGCTCTGGCCGGTGGCGCTGATCGTCCCGCTCGGATGGGCGCTGCTCGCGAGCAGCGATCGGCTGCCGCATCACATGTGGTGGGCGCTCTATGCCAGCGCGCTTGCGGTGTGGCTGTGGTTTCACCGCTGGATGATCGGCGTGACGCTCGCTGGATATCCCGTGCTGTGCGGATATCTCGCGCTGTACGCGGTCGCGGGCGTCTGGATCATGCGGCGAACCCGCCGCGGGTTCATTGGGCGTCACCTGCCGCGTGCCATCCGCCTTCCTGCCGTTCTCATCACCCTGGAGTGGTTGCAGGGGACGGTGATCTTCCATGGCTACCCATGGTTCGCCTTTGCGCAGCCGCTCGTGGACTTTCCTGTGTTGGCTCAGTTGGCGGATGTGGGCGGTGTTCCGCTCGTGACCCTGCTCGTCGGCGGAACGGTTGGCGTGCTCGTCGATTTGATCTGTCTCCGACGGGGAACGCCGGATCCGACCCTGAGGCGACATGTGCTGCAGGGGGGCATCGCAGTGTTGATCGCTTGGGTCGGAGCGATGGCGTATGGAGCGCACCGACTCTCGGAGTGGGACGCGCTGCAGCGCAGTGCTCCTGCTGGGTCGCAGCTGCGTGTCGCAGTCGTCCAGACCAATGTGCCGACAAGCAACAAGCTGCGATGGAGCCGCCAGCAGCAAGAGGAGGATGCTGCATCGTTCGCGAGGGCAACGATCGAACTTGTCCGGGCATCACGCGACCGCGGCAACCTCGACTGTGCAGTCTGGCCTGAAACGATGTTGCCGGGCTTCGGACTCGAGCCCGCGACGGTTCGGAAGTTGGTGGAGGGTTCGTGGTGGCCTGGCGAGAGGTTTGCCACGCTCGCAGCGGATGTTTCGAGGCGCATCGATGCGCCTCTCATCGTCGGAAGTCCCGTGTACATCGGTCTCCGGGAGAACGGGGAACGCTGGGCTTGGAGCGAGCACTTCAACAGCGCGTATCTGGTGGACGGGGAGCCGCCCTATCAGCGTTACGACAAGATCCACTTGACTCCCTTCGGCGAAACCATGCCCTACATTTCGAACTGGAAATGGCTCGAAGATCGGCTCCTTGCCATCGGTGCGACTGGCATGCAGTTCGATCTCGATACGGCGTCGGTGCCGCGCCGCCTGCTGCTGCGTAGGCGCGGGGCCGATGGAGTGAGCACGGTGGAGGATGGAATCGAGTTGGCGACGCCGATCTGCTTCGAGGACACCATGGCGGAGGTCGTGCGTCGGATCACGCACGATGATGCCGGGCGGAAACAGGCGAAGTTGTTGGTGAATCTCTCGAATGACGGATGGTTTGGTGACTGCGATTCGGGGCGGCACACGCATGAGCTGCTGGCGCGCTGGCGTTGCATCGAGAATCGCCTGCCCATGGTGCGCGCTGCGAACACCGGACGCTCGCGTGCGTTCGACAGCAGGGGAGTGCCGATTGAGGGAGCCGAGGTCGCACCGCGTCTTGCGGGCGGCTTTGTCGCTGAGTTGCCGATGGATGACCGCCAGCCCCTCTACGGTCGCGTGGGCGATGTATTCTCTCCTGTCGTGGCGTTCTTGCTGGCGATCATGGTTGTGCCAGGGCGGCGGAGCCTGCAGAGAGTTTCGGCACTCCTCGTTGTGATCTTCCCGCTGCTCTGGATCGGTTGCAGCGAGGAATCGCAGCCTCGCGCCGTGTTCAGCGGAACGGGCTGGTCATCGCGCAGCGTCGATGGGCAGGCGGAAGGGGCGCCCGTCAATCCAGATTCTGGGCGCGCATCGGGTCTGGCGAGCACGCGGCCCGCACCATCGCAAGGCGCCGCGGCGGAGCCCGAACCGCAGCCGATTGATGCAGCCATCAGCGGGACAACGGAGTCCATGCCGATTGCGTCCGTGATCCCTCCTGCCTCGAAAGTGGCTGATCCGCAGCCGCAACCTGTGGCAATCGCGCCGCCGGCTCCCGCGCCTGCGGCGGCTGAAGTTCCAGCGGCAGCGCCAGCACCAACGCCGCCGGCTGCGGCAACCACGCCAACGGATTCATCGGTGCCGTCCGTCAAGTTCACCTTTGTCGGAGTCGATGCCAATGAACAGATGGCGTTCGATCTGATTGCACGCGCGGCGTCGAGTGAGGCAGCGATCCTCCGCTCCCACGCACTCGAGGCACTTCAGACGAGACCCGATGCACTTGCAGAGGTTGCGTGCAAGCTGCTCGGCGATCCCAGTCCCGGCGTTCGGTTCGCTGCGGCAGTCATGATCGGGCGGAAGCGGATCGACCGCTGTGCGACTCTCCTGCAGCCGTTGCTGCTTGATGCGAACCCTTCCGTGCAAGCGTCGGCGCTCTTTGCGCTTGCGCGTCTCGGGCAGCGAATGGATCTCAATCCGCTCCTGCGCTTGGCGATGAGTGAGGATCCGGAGACTCGCTCCAATGCGTTCTTTGTCCTCGGCGAGTTGCGAAACCCCTCGGCGATTCCGCTGATCGAAGCGTGCATCGGTCGCCCGCTTCGGACCACCGATGAGATCCGAACGCGCATCGTCGAACTGCAAGCCGCGGAGGCGATGTGCAAGATGGGCGACTACCGGCAATACGATCCGATCCGCGCGGCTTTGTTCGCTCCGAGCGAGCAAGCCGAGTTGATCGCACTGGCGTGCCAGATGGTCGGCGAAGTGAACGATCGTGGCGCGCGCGGCAGTTTGATCGGCATCTGGAATGGGCGGGGATCGATGGAGCGCCCCATGGAGATTCGGCTTTTGACTGGAACGGCGCTCGTGCGGATTGGCGAGCCAAATGTGGACCCGATCTTCGTACTTTCCCTGACCGCCATCAAGGATCCGAACGGTTCGATTCGCGCGCAAGCCGCTTCAACGCTCGGATGGCTCGGCGGCGCCCGCGCGGCTGCTGCAGTTGCACCGCTCATGCAGGACCCGGACAGTTTGGTGGCGATCTCCGCCGCCGCGGCGTACTTGCGGGCGACGGCCAAGCCCACGGAGGCACTCCCTCCCATCGGTGCGACCGATTCTGCCGCTCGGGCGCGCTGATGCGTTGACAACGGGGGTTTTCTGAAGTAAAAATGGTGGTTGGTTTCGGTCTCGGGCCAGTGCCGCTTCAGTCTGCCATCATGGTCGACGCTGTCGGATCGGCGCCCTGACGTTCGCCTCGGACTCGGCGGTGACGCTGGATCGATGTGGATGCTCAGGGGACTCTCTGAGGCGGTATTGCGTTCGGCAATCATCTGCAAGGTCAACCCCGTGCACATTCTCACCAAGGTCTTCGTCGTACTCGTTTCGCTTCTTGCGGTTGCCATCGTGCCACTCGCTGCCGTGCAGTCGAGCAATCAAGCCGCGCTGCGGCAGCAGGTCAAGGATGCGGAAACGAAGGTTGCAGCAGGTCGCAACGAACTCGAGACGGAGCGAGCGCTGCGATCCAAGGCGGAGAGTGACGCTGCGCTTCAGATCAAGGATCTCGATGCGGAGAAGGGGCGGCTGCAGGCGGAACTCGCTCAGGCCATGGCGAAGATTCGCTCGGCGGACGGCGAGTTGGCGCAGACGAAGATTCGCCTCGCGAGCCTCGAGCAGTCGCTCGCCGTTGTGACGGACGGTGATCGGGCGAAGATGGAACTCATCAAGACCATCAGCGAGGAGTTGGACAAGCAGCGCACATCACTCACCGACTGCGAACGCATGAAGATCGATGTCGAGCAGAAGTTTGGCAAGACTGAGAGCGACCTGCGCATGGCCCAGGAGGCTCTCGGAGATCTGCGCGAGCAGGTCGCGTCCCTGTCGAGTTCGAAGGCGAAGTCCGATCAGGTGGTGCAGGCGTTCACGGCGCGCTACGGACCATCCGAACAGGAGCAGCAGGCTTCGACTTCTGCGCCGGTTGCAGAGGTGGCGGACCGCAACCTCGCTGCCAAGATCGTCAATGTGCGCCGAACGGATGGCGGCGTTTACGCGGAGATCGACGCGGGCAGCCGCGATGGCGTCAAGGTTGGTTGGGTGATGACCATCGGAGATGGTTCGCGTTTCATCGGGAAGCTTCAAATCACCTCGGTGGATGTCAACAAGGCTGTTGGTACGGTGGAAATGGAAGATGCGGCAGGTCGCGGCGCGGTTCGCGCTGGACAAAAGGTGACGATCCGCAAGGGTCAGTGAATCGGACGGCCGTTTCTCCAAGGACGAAGAAAGACCCGCGAAGAAAGACCCATATGGCATTCCTCGGCATAGGCAAGAAGGCACCCAAGAACCCTGTGGTTCCCGCGAACGCGGAGGGTGATGCCGCGCCGGTCGAGTTTGGCGAGTCCGTCGCGCCAGCGGTGACCGCTGAGAAGAAGGGGCTCTTTGGGCGAAAGAGCAAGGCTGTGCCTGACAAGTCGTCCAAGGTCAAGACCGAGAAGACCAAGCCGTCTGCAGCGCCGAAGGCGCGAAAGGCTGGTGGAGAACTGAACATCTACACGGGCGTGTTGGCCGCTGCGGCTGTCGCGCTCTTGGTAGGTTGCGCGTTGATCGCGCTCGACAATCTGGCGGGAGTGGAAGGGACTGCACAGGAAGGCAATCCGATCGGAACGATTCCGTCGCGCTAGCGTCGGAGGGCGAGAAACCCAATGGCCAAGGAGGTGGCCGAACATGACACTTGACAAGATGATGAGTTGGTTCAGCGTCGACATGGGGATCGACCTTGGGACATGCAACACGCTGGTGTGTGTCCGAGGCGAGGGCATCGTTCTCAACGAACCCTCGGTGGTGGCGGTACGCAAGGGCACGAACCAAGTGCTCATGAATGGCGCGGCGGTGGGCTTTGCCGCCAAGGAGATGCTTGGGCGCACCCCAGGCTCCATTCAAGCGATCCGCCCACTGAAGGATGGTGTCATCTCGGATTTCGAGATCACCGAGGCGATGCTCAAGTACTTCATTCAGAAGGTGATGGGGCGTAGCCGCATCTTTGGACCTCGCGTCGTGATCTCGATTCCCTCAGGCATCACGGCGGTGGAGAAGCGTGCAGTGCTCGACAGTGCGGAGCGTGCAGGAGCGCGAAAGGTTTTCCTCCTGGAGGAGCCAATGGCGGCGGCCATGGGCGCGAAACTGCCTTTTGACGATGCAGTTGCGAGCATGGTGGTGGACATCGGCGGAGGCACCAGCGAGATTGCCATCCTGAGTTTGGCGGATATCGCCAAGGCATCGAGCTTGCGCGTGGCGGGAGATGACTTCGATGAGGCGATCATCGTTCATCTCGAAGAAAAGCGCGGACTTCGCGTGGGCGAGCAGACGGCCGAGCAGATCAAGATTCGCATCGGCAGCGCCTGGCCTCTCGAGCAAGAGCTGGCAATGAAGGTGCGTGGACGCGATGTATCGACGGGGCTGCCCCGGCAGATCGAGGTCAACTCGGTCGAGGTTCGCGAAGCACTGTCCGAGCCTCTCAAGAAGATCTGTGACGAAGTTGTCAAGACGCTTCGCGAGGCCGATCCTGAACTTGCTGCCGACCTCTGCAACCCGGACCTGCCGCACAACGGCATCACGGTGGCTGGTGGAGGCGCATTGCTTCGCGGCATCGATAAGTTGTTCGCCAATCGCACTGGACTTGTCGTCAAGATCGCCGAGGATCCCCTGACCTGCGTTGCTCGAGGCACGGCGGATTATCTGGAGAACCTGGAGCAGTACAAGTCCATTCTTGAGTCGAACGTCGAGGAACTCTGATCGGGCGCCGCACGCGCAACTGAGAGGGGCCACCCTGCGTGCGCCGCATTCCGCCGATCGTCATCGCTGTCGCGTTCGTGATGCTGCTTGGCTTGATGCCGGCGCGGTGGGTGGCGCCATGGTCTTCAGATCTCTCGGCTGTGCTGTGGGTTCCGCTTTCGCCGCTCGCACATGCCGGAACATCCTTGCGCCAGTGGCTTCGACCCGACAGGGGTGGACCGCAGGAGGCAGATGCGAGCGTCGTGGAGGAGCGTGATCGATACCGCGGTCTCTGGCACGCCGAACAGATCAAGGTGCAGGAACTGGAGAAGCGCCTCCGAGCCTATGAGGTGGCGGCCAGAACTTCCCGCGATGGGAATGCGAAGTACGCAGCTGCATCGGTGCTGACCCGCAGTGCAAGCGGCGGTGGATTTGCCCTGAAGCTCAACTGCGGATCGCGCCAAGGAATCGCTGCGGGCGATGTGGTTCTTTTCGGCGGGGACGCCATCGCGGGTCGAATCGCTCCAGATGTCGGAAATGTCACGAGCACCGTGATGTCCGTCGTAGACCGAGCGTGTGGAAGAGTGGACGCCTACATCACGCCGGCGGCACAGGAGGGCGCCAAACGCCCCGAGTCGATCGCAGTCCAGATCGTGCCTGATGGGCGTGGGCAACTGAGGGGGGACGTGGACCTGGGTTCCGCCGTGGCCGCGGGCGACATGGTTCGCGTGCGCGATACGGCTTGGCCGCCGGGTGCGCAGGGGATGCGGATCGGGGTGGTTCGTGAAGTTCGGCGAAAGGACTCGCAGCCACTTCGGGGGGAAGCCATCATCGACCCTGCGGTGGATGGTTCTCGGGTGGGAGACGTCGTCGTTCGAGTGTCGGGCGGAGGCCCACCATGAGGTGGCCTCTCGCACTTGCAGTGCTCTTCGCGGCGCTCGTGCTCGATGTGTCGTTCATGGGTGTTCTCGAACTCGGGGGAGTGACGCCGCGCCTTGTCTGTGTGGTCGTGGCGTTCGCAGCCATGCAGGCTGAGCCTGCGGCAGCCCGCTGGTATGCGCTGTTGGCAGGAGTTCTTGTGGATCTCTCGGAACCGTCGATGGCTGGCCCGCGGGCGCCGCTCTACTTGATTGCGCCATGGACCCTTGGTGTGTTCTTCGGCTCGGAGGCGGTGTTGTCCCTACGTGGCGTCGTTGTTCGGAAGAATCCGCTTGCGCTGGGCGTTCTGGCATGTGTGCTCGCCCTGTCGGCAGGGCTCTTTTGGACGGCATGGTGGGCTCTTCGGTCCTGGTACCCGGACTCGCCGGCTCCGTGGGGCAGTGGAAGTGCGCTCGGTGAGTTTGGTATGCAACTGCTGACGGCGATGTCCACAGGTGTGTGCGCTGTGCCCGTGGGTTGGCTGTTGCTGCGCAGCGGCGCGATCTGGGGATTCCCGTCCGTCATCAGTCGGCAGCGCGGGGGCGGACAAGCGCGGATCATTCGGGAGTAGAGTGCCGCCATGACCGAGCATGCAACGCAGGTCGTCTTGTTCGATGATGGGCTGTCGCGATTTGGACCGCTTTCCGATCTGCGTGCATCATTCGAGCAGCGGCTTGGGGCACTGACCTGCCTCGAGCGTGCGCGGCTCGTGCTCGGGCGCGTCGATGCGATCTATCCGCTTGAACACCTGCAGGCAGTGTGTACGGAGCGGCATGGAGCGTCGGTGGTGGGGGTATCGCGCCTGCCCGCGGGCAGTGGTGATGTGATTCTCATCAACGGCACGCTCGATTGCCTCGAGGATGTCGCAACGCTCGGTGCCAATGCGGTGCGTGCGTCCGCCGATGGCCGCCTCGCGATCGCGCGGCTTGCGCGGCGCGATGCGGAGCGCGTCTTGGAGCGCCCAACGCACTGGGAGCGCACTTTGTCCGCGGCGCAGAAGGCACAGCTTTCGCATGGACACCTCGTGGGTGCGCCGTGGGATCTCTTGAATCGTCTCGAGCGAAGTCTTCCCGCGGACATTGCGCTGCTCAGTCGATCGGGAGAGTGGGTGGACCGCAGCACCACCGGGGTGCACCGATTTGGACATCACGCACTGCTCATGGATCCAACCGCCAAGGTTCTTCCTGGTTCCGTCATCGACACAACGGATGGTCCTGTGCTGCTCGCTGCCGGGGCAGTCATTCGCCCAGGTGCCGTCGTCACGGGACCTGTTGCCGTGCTGGATCACGCGACGATCGTCGACCGTGCGCAGGTCAAGGCGCGCAGTGTGATCGGTCCCTGGTGCAAGGTGGGCGGCGAGGTCGGATCCGTGGTCCTGCAGGGGTTCAGCAACAAGACCCATGAGGGGCACCTCGGCGATGCGATGGTCGGGGAGTGGGTCAATATCGGAGCGGGTACCTGCAACTCCAACTTGCTGAACACCTATGGCGAGGTCAGTACGCGGCTCGATGCTGCGGGCAACACCGAGCGCACGGGGCGCGCGTTTTATGGCGGGGTGATCGCGGACCATGTGAAGATCGCCATTCTGGTTGCGCTCAACACCGGTAGCACCATGGGCACGGGCGCCATGATCGCCGTCGCACGACCGCCGACCTTCGTTCATCGATTCGCATGGATGACTCCTGAGCGCACGCAGCCCTACCGATTCGGTCGTTTCGAGGAGACCTTGCGTGCAGCGATGCACCGTCGCGGTGTTTCGCCCGGATTGGCCTACCTTGCTCGCCTGCGCGATCTCCACGCTGCTCACGCATCGTCGGTGTCGAGCGGTTGATCGCGCTATCGTTCGGAACTGTGCCACCCGCGCAACCCAACATCTCCTTGCCCGTCATGGTCGAGCATGCTCGGCAGAGGGTTCATCGGGACCTGGTCGATCGCGTGCAGGGCGAGGTGCGCTTCGGGCGCGGTGACCGAATGCTCTACGCCACGGATGCCAGCATCTTCCAGGTGGAACCCATTGGTGTCGTGATCCCGGCATCGATCGCTGACGGCATTGAAGCGGTTCGCGTCTGTGCGCAGCATGGATGTGCGATGCTGCCGCGCGGGGGTGGAACCGCGCTTGCGGGTCAGACCGTCAATGAAGCCGTCGTGATCGACTTCAGCGCATCGTGCCGAGCCATCGAGCGAATCGATGCGCTACATCGGCGAGCAGTCGTTGAACCGGGTGTCGTGCTGGACCAGCTCAACCAGGCTCTTGTGCCCTTCGGACTGATGTTCGGGCCCGATGTCGCGACATCCAGTCACGCGACGATCGGTGGCATGATTGGCAACAACTCCGCAGGGGCAAACTCGATCCTCTTTGGACGGACTGTCGAGCATGTCATCGCACTCGATGTCGCGCTCGCCGATGGACGAGTCCTTCGCCTCGACGAGGGAGCTGCCGAGAGCAACGCGGATGTCGCGGTTCTGACGCAGCGTGTGGCGGATGTTGTCCGTCCGCTCGCCGGTGAGATTCGAAGGCGATTCCCCAAGATCCTGCGACATACGGATGGACTCAATCTGGATCTCATGCTCGCGCAGATCGAAGCATCCGATCCGAAGCGGCTCGAGAGGGTCAACCTGGCTCATCTGTTCTGCGGTTCCGAGGGCACACTGGGCACCACGCTTCGCGCCGAGGTGTCGCTGGTGGAGCGCCCCAAGGTGCGAGGGCTCGCGATTCTCGGCTTCGAGAGCGTGGAAGAAGCGCTCGCGCCGCTGGGAGAAATGCTCGCGACGAAGCCGAGCGCAGTCGAACTGGTGGATGACATGGTGATCGAGATGGCCAAGCGCAATGCGCTCTACAGCCGAGATGTAGCCGTGATGCCGACTCCGAAGTCGGGTCGGCTCGGGGCCGTGATGTATGTGCAGTGGTTTGGCGCATCCGAATCCGAGATCGCGCAGCGGATGGATGACCTGATGCGAAGGATTCCCGATGCGCCTCTGGCGCGTCACTTCGGTGCATCGCAGATGGATGCCGCCTGGCGCCTTCGAAAGGCCGGCGAGCCTCTGCTGCACGCAGTTCCCGGCGATCGGAAGCCTTTGACCTTCGTGGAAGACACAGCGGTCGATCCCTCGCGGCTGGCCGCCTTCGTCCGTGACTTTCGCGCCATCGTGCAGCGTCATGGAAGCACGGCCGCGTACTACGCACACGCGTCGGTGGGTTGCCTGCATATTCGGCCGCTCATCTGCGCACATGACGAGCAGGGGCTTCGCATGATGCAATCGATCGGACGCGAGGTGGCCGATCTCGTGGTGCGCTACGAGGGAGCGCTCAGTGGCGAACATGGTGATGGCCGCGTGCGCAGTCCGCTGCTCACTCGCGTCCTGGGTGCGGAACTGGTGGACGGCATCCGACGCATCAAGGCGATCTTTGATCCCAAAGGTCTGATGAACCCGGGCAACCTGGTGGCGCCGGATGATCCGACGCTGATCACATCCAAGCTGCGTGTCCGTCCCGATGATCGTCACTTCATTCACGCGCCATCGGAGACGCAAACATTCTTCCGATACGACGCGGAAGGAGGATTCGACCATGCGCTCGAGCAGTGCAATGGCGCAGGGCTCTGCCGAAGACTCACGCCGGGCGGCACGATGTGTCCATCGTTTCGCGTCCTGAAGGATGAGAAGCAGACCACGCGGGGGCGGGCCAACGCGCTGCGCCTGGCGATCACGGGGCAACTCGGTCACGGCACAGCGGCGCAGCGCTGGCAGGATCCGTTCGTGCAGGAGGCGCTCGAGCTTTGCCTCTCGTGCAAGGCGTGCAAGACCGAGTGCCCGAGCAATGTGGATCTCGCAAAGTTGAAGGCGGAGTACTCGGCGCAGGCTCACTGGCGGCGGGGGAGTGTGCCCTGGCGGATCCGCGCGCTCGGCAGGGTTCGCGCGGTGAACCGTTTGGCGAGCTCGGTATGGCCCATCGCAGAAGCGCTTCGGCAGCTCGCGCCCGTGCGCAGGGCCGTGGCCGCCGTACTCGGCTTTTCCCCCGAGCGGTCACTGCCGCCGGTCGGTCCATCGCTCCGCGGATGGTTGGAACGCCGCGCGAGAACGCGTGCTCAGACGGACGGGCCGATGACGCTCGAGGATCGGCCGACTGTCCTCCTGATGCCCGACTGCTTTTCGCAGTGGTCGCAGCCGCAGGTTGGTCGTGCGGCGGTGGAGCTGCTGGAGGCCTTTGGATATCGAGTCGTCTTGCCGCATGCCGGCTGCTGCGGTCGTGCGGCGATCTCCTGCGGCATGCTTGCGGAGGCTTCCAATCGAAGCGCGCAGACGGCGCAGTCGCTGATCGATGCGATGAAGCGCGAGCAGGCGGTGGCGCTGCTCGGGCTCGAGCCATCTTGCGTCTCCGCGGTGAAGGACGACTGGCTTGATTTGAAGATGCGTTTGTCGCCGCAAGACCTGCAGTGGCTTGCCGCCCGCACATGGATGGTGGAGGAGTGGATCGACCGCGAGTGGGATCGCCACCCGCGCAAGCCGAACTTCGTGGAACCGAAGGAGCAGGTGGTGCTGCACGCGCATTGTCATCAGAAGGCACTGTGGGGACCGTCATCGATTGGGCTGCTGCGGCGCATCTTCGGGGATCGCGCGAGCGTGCTGCAGACCGGCTGCTGCGGCATGGCGGGGAGTTTCGGCTTCAAGTCGGAGACCTACCCGTTGTCGCAGCGGATTGCGCAGCTTGACCTGCTGCCCCAGTTGGCGAAGGCGCCCGAAGCGCTCGTCGCTGCCCCTGGAACGAGCTGCCGCCACCAGATTCACGATGGTTGCGGACGGACGGCGTTCCATCCCTTGGAGCTCGCGGTGCGCGCCATCGACGACCATTCTTCCGCACTCGCATCGCTGCGGGGGTGAAAGGGCGTACTATGTCGGGGATGGCAGCGAGCCGATCGCCAGCAGAAAACGCGTCAGCACACGAAGTAGACCTGTCCGAGGGAAGGGTCCTGATCGTGGATGACAACCCACAGAATCTGGAATTGATCCAGGCCTACATGGAGTCGCTGCCGTGCAAGATCGTGCTCGCACAGGATGGGGTCGAGGCAATGAAGCGGGTCGAGGCGGAGCGTCCAGACCTCGTGCTGCTTGATGTCATGATGCCGCGGGTGTCTGGATTCGATGTCTGCAAGCGGATCAAGCAAAATCCCGCGACGCGGGAGACGGTCGTCATCATGGTGACCGCGCTTCACGAGCTTGGCGACATGGAGCGCGCCGTCGAATCTGGCTGCGATGACTTCGTGTCGAAACCAGTCAACAAGGTTGAATTGCTTGCGCGGGTTCGCGGGCTCCTGTCCCTTCGGCTCCTCAAGCGCCGAATGAGCAGTTTGCTGGGAAAGAACCCCGACTGACGAGGAGGGGATCGCTGGTTCAGGCAGCGGTGCGACTGACGATCGCAGGGGTGTCGCCGAGGCGTTCCCACGGGGTTGCACTCTCACGTGGCTCGAGCGCGCACTCGAGGTGCTGCAGGTAGCGGGCCAGGTCGTAGGCGTCGAATGTCACCAACCAGTCGCGGTCTGCACCCGGGTTGAGCGTCACGATTGACTCCACAAGGCTGTCCACGGATCCTGAGTTGAAGAGGCGGTTCATGGACATCACTATCGGATTGAAAACGCAGCAAACTGCGGTCATTTCGGCACAATTCATCGCACGTTCGAATGATTTTGGCGCAGACTCCTGGCTGCACACCCAACTACTTGGGTTGGGGCCGAAGCTCCGTACCAATGGTTGTGGAGGATCCCGATGACACTCGAAGACAAGATTTCATCTTCCCTGTGCGATGGTCATGCGGCCCGTGATCCCCAGTTTGGCGGCGACAATGGACGAGGATCGACTTTGGCTGCCAAGAACCGTTCACATGAACTCGCCAACCCACCGAATCCTTTGGCTTCGCCGCCCCGCGCGGCTCGCCGTTTCCTCGACCGCGTGGATCCCGCCGTGCGATCTGGGAGTCATCGATCAGACTTGGTCATTGTTGTGTGAACGCAACCCGCGGCTCGTGGATGGCCCGTGCTGGCATGTGACGGCGGTTCAGCGGGATGGGCACGGCGGTGCAACGATCCACGTGGTGCAGACCACCTATCGCATGAGCGCGGTTCGGACCCTCGGCGTCGCGAGCGGGTATCGCGGACTCGGAGTGAAGGCGATCGCACACTTGCATGGGCGCTGCTTGGTCGGTCGGCGGGCGATGACCTGCGCGACCTATCCAGGCGCATGGGAGTTTGCTCCCGGCGGTTCTGCCGAACCGGGCGAGAATCCAAGCATTGGGATCGTGCGCGAACTCATGGAGGAGTGTGCCGTTGCCGCTGCAGCTCCGGCGCGGCAGCAGGCGCTTCTGTTCGACCAGGTCGCGGGAAACTGGGAGATCGTTCACGGCATCGAATTGGCTGGCGAGCCGGATGCGCCGCCGAACTGGGAGTACACCGAGCTGCGGTTGGTCGACTTGTCCGACATGCCGTCTCCCGTATCGCCGTGCACGCATGCGATGCGCGAGATCGCGGACCGCGTGACGCGGCACGATCGTCCCATTCGATGACGACACTTGGTTCAGCGCCAGCGTTCGCTTGCGCGCGGCCCAACCCACTGCACGCGCTTGAGCGCGTTCGTGACGGCTTGGCTTGCTGCGCGCCGCACTTGACGGGTCATCTCAGGGTCAAGGTCCGCGAGAAGGCGCCCCGTGATCTGTGATGGGCTGAGCAGGTCCACGAAGCCTGGCGTTGCGGCGAGCAGCGTGAGGTTCGAGCCGACGAGGTCAAGGCCGTACTGCGGCGCACCCGGTTCACCTTGCGGCCAGGCGAACCCACCGCCCCCGTACAACCCGAGTTCTCCACCGGAGATCACCACAAGGCGGAGCGAGACATTGGTCGCCTGCGGATCCACGGCGGTCTTGCCAGCCTTGGGAATCCACATCAGTTCAGCATGCAGGATGTAACCGTCTGGGATCGGCGACTCATCGAACTGTTCGGGCGAAAGACTGCTGTGCAGGAACTCCGTGTTGGCAAGCTCGAGCGTGTAGGTCGAGCGCCCATCCGCCACAGGGAGCGTTCGAGGAGTGTCTCCCATCGATGTGCACTCGAGTCTCTCGGGCGCGGTCACGCCGCAGCCGCCGAGAAAAACGCAGACAACGAATGTCAGCACTCGAGTCGAGGATGACCATCCGCCACGTTGCACGCTCGCAAATGTACCGCCAACCGTTGAGCCACTTGGCGCTCACGCCGCGACGGAAATGCAGAAAGTCAGATGGCGCTGCCCTGAGTTGCCTGCGCGGGGGAATTGGAGTCTCGTGCGCTCTGTTGGCCGATGGCCAGGGGTGAACGAATGCCCAGCGTCGTCACGGGATTGCGCTCCACGATGGCGCGAAGCGCCGCGCGCGGGATCGACGGCAGCGGCGTTCCAAGCGAGTAGGAGTTCAGCGAATAGATCGATTCGACCGCGGTCGATGGAAGCACGAAGGGGAATCCAGAGCCGAAGAAGATCTTGTCGATCACGCCAGCCTCGAACGCCTGCAACAGTGCGGTGTACAAGCGCCAGGAGTGCGATACCAGTCCGCTGGTCTCTGCAAAAATCCCAGGGTGCTTCCCAAGCAGTGCGATGGTCTCATCGACCCAAGGGTGCCCAACCCCCGAGAGCACGACCTTGAGTGCCGGGAATGTCCGTGCGACTTCGTCCCATGCGGTGGGGCGCTCGTACTCAAGGATCATGGATGAGGTGCGCATGCCCGGCCGGCTGACAAAGACCGGGAGTCCGAGAGTGGAACAGCGTTCGAAGAAACGCATGGCAGCGGAGTGCGTCGGATGGAAGCCCTGCGCTGCGGGCGAGATGCTGACCGCTGCAAGCCCGAGTGCTCTCGCACGATCAAGGTCATCGCTCCAGCCTGGCGAGACTGGATCGATGCCGGCAACGCCAACGGCCCGGTTGGGTTTGCGCGCGACAACTTCAGCGACGAACTCATTGGGGACGGTGGCGGACAGTGCGTGCGAGCAAAAGCCGTGCACGAGCACGCAGCCGATCTGCTCCATGGCGCGTGCGTGGCCCCCGACCGACGCATCGAGGCCACCCGACCTTCGCCCCGCCTGCCGAACACCCTCGGCGAGCTCGAAGCCGAGTTGCTCTGGCGAGTGCCATGCGCGAGTCATCACATCAAAGATCATGTTCGAGCCGAGTATAGCGATGTCCTCTCAGGAAGCCACGCGACCGATCAGAGCCGTGCAAGTGTTCATCGTCATGGGATGGGCCGTGACATGGGCGAATCCGGCAGAACACAAGTGCGCCGAGAGTGCCGATGGATCGAGGAATGTCTCGACCGACTTAGGGAGATAGTGGTAGGCACCCGAACCATCCCGTGCGATCAGGCTCGCCGTCCACGGCATGATTCGCTGGGTGTAAAGGTCACTGACAAAGCGCACAAAACCAGCTTTGGGGCGGCTGAATTCAAGAATCGCCACGCGCCCGCCTGGAGCGAGCACGCGGCGGAACTCGGCGAGTGCCTTGGATGGGTCGGCGACATTCCGAATGCCGAAAGCGATACTGACGATGTCGAAGGATCCGTTTGGAAAGGGAAGGTTCTGTGCATCGCCCTGCAGGTAACGAATGCTCGCCACCGTTCCGCCAGCCTTTGCCGCCTTCACCCGCGCGTGGTCGAGCATCGCGGCGGTGTAGTCGAGCCCCGTCACCTCCATTGCACCCGCTCTGGCAAATGCCTCGGAAAGATCGCCCGTCCCGCACGCGACATCGAGCACCCGCGATCCCACGACTGGCTCCACGAGGCGAACCGTCCGTCTGCGCCAGGATTGGTCGAGCCCAAGGGAGTGCAGCCGGTTGTTCAGGTCATACGCATGCGCGATTGCCGTGAACATCTCTTGCACTCGTTGAGCCTTGTCGTCGCGGCGGTGCGGGTTTCCCTGAAGAGCCTGACCATCCCAGGCCGGCTTCCCCGCATGGGACGCGGGAACAGTTGCCGGATCGGATGGTGGAGGAACACGGACCATGGTTGCATCGTAGGCACCGCGTGCCGTAAGGGCTGATAAGCACGATCACAAGGCGCGGATAACGCCGGAGCACAAGGCATTTCCTGTGCGCTCGCTGCGTGTGTGGTGGGCTGACGATCTCTCCTGCACCATGAGTCACACTCTCAACATCGACCTCACCTTGGAACGGCTTCTTCAACTCTGTGTCAGCGGCGACCGCGCAGGTGTCCGCGTTCTGCACAGCCAACTTGAAACGGCCGGACTCTCCGCAAGCGAGATCGCGCAGCGTCTGTACTGGCCATCGATGCAAGTGATCTTCCGAATGTGGCGACAGGATCAACTGACGGCGCTCGCCTACCGATACGCGACGCGGATCCTGCGGATGCTGGTGGATCAGGCGCAGGCTCGTTACGGCCAGTCCCAGCGCAACGGTCGTCGGCTGCTCTGTGTGTGCGGACCGGAAGAGTCGGAGGACACGGCAGGTCAACTCTGCGCCGACTTGCTGGAGGCCGCCGGCTATGAAGTGCTGTTCGCCGCGGGTGGCGTTGCCAATGACGAAATCATGCAGGAGATTGCGCAGCGCCAGCCAGATGCAGTGGTCGTCTTTGCTGCCGCGGCGAGCGATGCACCGCGGATTCGCCAGCTCATCGATGGTCTGCGGGAAACCCACCGCGACCGCACGATGCCCGTCATCTGCGGTGCGGGCGTCTTTGCTCGTGCCGACGGTCTTGCGGACGAAATCGGCGCGACGGCGACCGCGCACGATCCCGCAGAGATCATCGCTGCCGTGAACGGCGCGGTGTTCGGGAGGGCCTCCGCAGCGCCGGCGGCACATGGGGCACAGCATGTCGCACGAGCCCATCGTTCGCCGAAGCGGCTGCGAAGCGCCGTAGCATGAGTGCGTGAACGCCACCGATCGCCGACTGCGGTGCCTCGTGCGGCGCGCGCGCGCATGCGTGCGGGCACGGGCAGCGCTCATCGAGCGCTGCGGTGTCGGTGGAGAAGATCGAGTCTTGGTTGCGCTCAGCGGGGGGGTTGACTCGACCGCCCTCTTGCTTTGCGCATGGGCATGGAGTGGTGGACGAGACGCGCCTGCCCTGGTGGGTGCGGCGCATGTGCATCACCATCTTCGCGCAGCGGAAGCGGACGCGGATGCGGATCACTGTGCGCAGCTGTGCGCGCAGCTCGGCGTTTCGCTGCAGGTTGTCCATGTGCACCCGACCCGTGGCCGCACCGGCATTTCCGCGAGCGCGAGGCGGCTTCGGCTTGCTGCGCTCGAGCGATGTGCAGTCGAAGCGGGTGCAACGGTGGTGCTCTTCGCGCACCATGCCGATGATGTCCTCGAGACGCTGCTGATGCGGCTCGGTCGCGGGACGGCGCACCGTGGCCTTGCGCTCATTCCCTGGTCGCGCCACGCGTCGCCGCAGTCGGATGTTCGATTCGTACGGCCGGCACTTGGCTGCACGCGTGCTCAACTTGAGTCGCTGTGTTCCCGGTGCGCCGTGGCGTGGCGGGAAGACCGCTCGAACTCGAACATCCGATCCGCGCGCGGTTGGTTGCGGGCACGGATCACGCCGCTGCTGCGAGAACGCTGGCCGCGCATCGCGCAGCACGCGGTGGATGCATCCGGCCATGCACGCGATGGGGCTTGGGCGCTGTCGCAGATCGCGCTGCGGCCGCCCTGGTCCTCGACGCACATTCCTCGGAGTGTGCCAAGCGAAGTGGGCGCGCAGCGAACTGCGGCGATCTTGGGTTTCCATCCGCTGCTGCGTGAATCGGGCATTGCGCCTCGGGTCCTCCGGGCGGTGGCACGCGCCGCATGCGATGCCAACACGCGCACCCGGACATTCACGTCCGATGACGTGCGCATCGAGGTGCGTTCACGGGAGCTGGTGATCGAATGCCGAGCCGCCCCTGCGCGTGCGCGCCGCGTGCGGTGAGCGGTCATCGCGCGGTATCTGCTGGAGCCTTGGTGGCGGCGAGTTGCGCGAGACACGTGTCGTGGTCGTTGTCCGTTGCGCAGATGACGCGCCCTTCGCGGAGCACTGCGATCGTCGGAGGTTTCAGGAGATAGGTCTTGCCCGCCGGCAACTCCAGCCTTTCGCAATTCTCGCAAGGCACAGGACCGAGTCCATCACCCGCAACGGGGAGGATGCCGGGCGGCGGTGGTACTTCCACCGCAATCACGCGCCGAGTGGGATCCGCCGCCGCGAAGTGCTTTTCAAACAGCTCGCGGCAGTGCCCGCACGAGGGGTTGTAGAGAACGATGACAGAGTCTCCCTCGAGCGTGAGCGGTGTCAGGACGGGCAAGATGCGGGACAGCGGCGTGTCCGGCAGCGTGCGACCTTGCCATGAGACGGGATCGAGCACGATGGTGTCCTCTGTGGGACCCGACTTGGCGGGTGGGCGCCCCGACTCTTCAATCGGCAGGCGGCTCGCCACGGCGAGACTCGCTGTCCAGACTCCGATCAGCGCCACCATCATCAGCCCGGGCGAACGGAAAGGCACTGGTGCGTTTCGACTGACGCGATCGGACATTCGGTGCAGAATGAGCGCGGATGCCGCCGCTGCCACTGGCCATGCGAGCGCAGCAAGCAGTGATCCGGCCGACGGTCGCGCGAACTCGGATGCAATCGTGGCGACGGCTGTGAAGGCGAACACCACCAGGAGAGCACGAGCGATGGTGAGGGCGGCTCTCGAACGGACTCCCGCGAAGGCGAGCGTGGCAGCGCTCGCGATCAGGAAGCCAATCACCACCTGAGTCGTGCGCATTTCGTCAAGTCCGAGGCGCTGACCTGCGGTATCGAGCCATGTCGGAAGTCGTGCCGCACCGCCGGCGATCCACAGCCCAGCGGTGAACGCGAAGAGCAGTGCAGCGCCCACTCGGAGGGCCCCGCCCGCACGCGGGCGATCAGCGGACTGTGATGCGGTTGATGCCGTCGGTGTCTGCATGGTCTGTCACCACATCACGGATCACTCCGTCCTGCAGGCGCAAGAGCACGGGAGTCGTGAGCACATAGTCGGGGCCTTTCACCAGCTTTCGAAGTTCGCACTTGCCACAAGGCATTTCGAGCGCTCCCGCGGGGTCGGTATCCGGGATCGCAATGGCCAGCACGGGGATGGGAAGGTCGCCTGAGAAATGGTTCAGGAGGATCTCATGGCAGTGATCGCAGTCCTCGCGGTAGAGCATGACGATCCAACTCCCGGAGTTGATGGAATCTGGTGGCGGTGGTGAAGTGAGCAGGGCGATGTCTTGGGAGTCGAGGCGCGTTCCCTTCCACTTCGCGAAGTCTGGGATGTAATACGGCTGTGCAGTGGCGGGGCGCTTGGGCCACGGACTGGCGGAAGTGGGTGGAGGATCCACTGCTTGAACGGCTGCGGCGGACGCGCTCGGCGAATCCGCGGCCGGGGATGGAGCCGCAGCTTGGGCATCGTCGATCACGATGGCGGCGCGGTCGGGAACGAAGGAAACGACGCTCGCGGCAAGCAGCGTCACGATGCCTGCACTCCCGAGTCCGAAGAGCCGTGGCAACGCAGCCGTTGCAGGAGTCGGCCGCGCAAGCAGCGCGAGCATGAGGAGCGCCGCATCGATTCCAAGCATGATGACTGGATTCGGTCCGCTCGCGCCGAAGCACCCGCACGATCCCTTCCAAGCCTGCGCCCAACCACCTTTCTGATATTCGGGCACGATCACGGCGAGAAGGATGGTGCAGAAGAGCGCAAGAACCGCGACCGCGACGGGGCGGGCCAATCTCGGCATGGCAAGCATCACGCCCACCAGCACGAACTCGGAGAGCACGATCAGCCGCAGCGCCGAGTCCATCCACGCAGCGCCGTCAAGCCAGATGAGCGGATCGAGCGCAAGCACCGTGTTGAGCACGGGCGGCGGCAGCAGTTTGGGATTTCGCTCCCACAACTTGTAGCTCGCGCCGGCCAACAGCCAGAGCGGCACGATGAGTCGGCAGATCAGGAAGTGGAGGCGAGGTCCGCGCATACAGGGATCCTAGGTTCGATGGGAAGGTGCCGAGCGGCTCTTCGCTCGGCACGACAGAGGCGCTCGGTCAGGGGTTGGCAGGTTCGAGGGTCTCGCAGACGATATGAATGACCATTTGGTGAACCTCTTGCACTGCGGCGCCATCCACGCCTCGGACGATCACGGCCACATCGCATGCCGACACTGCCTTCCCTCCGTCATTCCCGAGAAGTCCGACCGTCCGCAGCCCGCGCGCCCGCGCCACATCCAGCGCACGCAGGATGTTCGGACTGTTGCCCGAAGTGGACAGCACGATGAGCGCGTCGCCACTGCGACCGATCGCTTCAATCTGTCGACTGAACACATGGTCGAAGCCGAAGTCGTTCGCGATGCAGGTGAGCGCGGTCGGGTCTGCACTCAGGCTGACCGCAGCGAGTGCCGGTCGATTCGATCGGTAGCGCCCAGAGAGTTCTTCTGCAAAGTGAAGCGCCTCCGCGGCACTGCCGCCATTCCCGCACGTGAGGACGGAGCGTCCATCACGCAGCGTCTGCTGCACGAGCTGCGCGCAGCGGATCACATCACTCTTCAGTGCTGCGAGTTGGGCGACACCGCGCTGAGCCTGACCAAGCCGCGCCGCAAAGCACGACTCAGGATCGGGAAGTCCCTGCATGGCCGCGGAGGATAGAAGCGGATGCCGTGACGCGTTGCGGACCGAAATGAGTGGCTGTCTCGGGGCTGCCTAGACTTCGCCGCGCACGAACGGAGCCCACCCTGAAGATCATTCGATACCAAACGGAGTGTGAGGTTCCAGTCGCGCGCGAGGCGCTCGCAGCCTGGCACTTCGCGCCGGGGGCGATCGGTCGCCTCATTCCTCCATGGCAGCCCGTCCGCGTCCTGCGGAACGAGCCGCTTGCGAATGGCTCGATCACGGAGTTGCAACTCGGAGATCCGCTGGGATTGCGGTGGACCGCGCGTCACGAAGCGGTGGATCGTTCGGCAGGCTTCACGGACCGATCCCTGCGCGGTCCCTTCGCTCACTGGGTTCATCGGCACGACTTCCTGGCCGCGACTGCTTCTCGAAGCACGCTGCGGGACACCGTGGATTTCTCCCCGCCGCTCGGTCTCGGAGCGCTCACTCCGCGCAGTGTGTGGACGGCACCGCTTGAACGCATGTTTGCCTTTCGGCACCAGCGGACACAGCACGATCTGGCTTGGCACGCTCGCTTTGCACAGAGTCCTCGGCGCGTCATTGCAGTGACGGGAGCGAGCGGTGCCGTGGGGCGAGCGTTGCACGCATTCCTCACCACCGCGGGGCACCGCGTCATTCGGCTCGTGCGCGGGACACCCGCGGGCAGCGATGAAGTGCGCTGGAATCCGCAGGGCGCGTGGGATGCAGATGCGCTCTCGGGGATCGATGCAGTCGTTCACCTTGCGGGTGAGAACATCGCTGCGGGCCGATGGACTGCGCGGCGCAAGGACCGCATCCGATCGAGCCGGGCAGATGGCACTCGCTCCCTGTGTGAGACGCTTGCCGCGCTCCCGACGCCGCCACAGTCGCTGATCTGCGCATCGGCGATCGGTTGGTACGGCAACCGATCGGGTCCTGCAGTGGATGAGTCGGCAGCGCGCGGCGATGGGTTCCTCGCGGATGTGACGGCGGCATGGGAGGACGCGACCGCAGCGGCAACCAAGGGAGGCATTCGGACCGTCCGCCTTCGCATTGGCATCGTGTTGCAAGCGCGCTCAGGAGTTCTTGGGAAGTTGCTGTTGCCGTTCCTGCTCGGTGCTGGCGGGCGCGTGGGAAGCGGGGAGCAGGGGATGTCGTGGATTCATGTCGATGACCTGCTGCGCGCCGCGCACTGGTGCATTGAAACGCCATCGCTGCATGGAGCGGTGAATGCCGTGGCGCCCGCGCCCGTTTCTCAGATGGACTTCGCGCGCACGCTTGCGCGCGTGGTCCGCAGGCCATGCATGGCTCCGCTTCCTGCGCCGATCGTCCGCCTTCTCTTCGGATCGATGGGCGAAGAACTGCTGCTCGGTGGTTCGTGGGTGAAACCATCCGCGCTGACCGCGAGCGGTTATCCATTTCTGTTTCCCGACCTCGAGTCTGCGCTTCGCTTTGAACTGGGGAGGGCGCGATGACAGCACGCGAGAAGCCCGCCATCCTCTGGTTCCGTCAGGACCTTCGGCTCGACGATCATCCTGCGCTTCATGCCGCGGCCGCGAACGGGCGGGTTGTGCAGCCGGTGTTCATTCTGGATGACGCCGCGGAGGGAGAGTGGGCTTCGGGTGGTGCGGGACGGTGGTGGCTGCACCATTCACTCGAGGCGCTTGGAACGCAGCTCCGAAGGATCGGTGCGCCGCTCCTGCTGCAGCGCGGGGCGACAGCCGATGGACTCGTGAAACTTGCGAAGGAGTTGGGCGCCGGCAGCGTCCACTGTTCGCAGCGCTTCGAACCCGCTGGTCCTGCGCAGGAAGAGTGCGTGCGATCAGCCTTGGCGGCAGTGGGTGTTTCGTTCGCTGCGCATGCGGGCGCGCTGCTGCATGATCCCGCGGTACTCCGCACGGGCAGCGGCGTTCCGTACAAGGTCTACACGCCGTTTGCAAAGTCACTGCGCGCCCATGTCGCCATCGGCGATCCGCTTCCCGCACCGCGCGCGCTGCCCTCGGTCGCCCAGAGGCCCGCAGGGTGCACGCTGGAATCGCTCGGACTGCTGCCCACCTTCGATTGGGCTGGCTCCATGCAAGGACGGTGGACACCGGGCGAGCTCGGCGCACAGAAGCGGCTGGCCGCGTTCATGGCGCAGCCGATGCGCGACTATGGGGAGGCGCGCGACATTCCCGCGCAGGATGGCTCGTCAAGCCTCAGTCCGCACATGCACTGGGGGGAAATCTCGCCCCGCCGCGTTTGGAGCGATGTGTCGCGCAGTGATGCCGGCAAATCGTCCGGTGCATCGAAGTTCCTCGCGGAGATCCTCTGGCGCGAGTTCGCCGCTCATGTGCTGTGCAACTTTCCGGCAACCGCATCCAAGCCGCTGCGCCCCGAGTTTGCCAAGTTCCCGTGGCAGCCATCGACGAAGCACTTGCGTGCCTGGCAACGCGGGCAAACCGGTTACCCGATTGTCGATGCTGGCATGCGGCAGTTGTGGGCGACGGGTTGGATGCACAATCGTGTTCGCATGATCGTGGCGAGTTTCCTCGTCAAGCATCTGCTGCAATCGTGGCAGGAGGGCGCGCGTTGGTTTTGGGACACATTGTGCGATGCGGATCTCGCAAGCAATACGCTCGGATGGCAGTGGAGCGCGGGGTGCGGTGCCGATGCGGCGCCGTACTTCCGGATCTTCAATCCGATCCTGCAAGGTGAGAAGTTCGATCCCGACGGCGAGTTCGTCCGCAGGTGGGTGCCGGAGCTGGCGAAAGTGCCGAGCGAGTTCATCCATCAACCGTGGGAAGCGCCGCCGATGGTGCTTGCATCGAGTGGCGTGCTCCTTGGCGAGACATACCCACGGCCGATCGTCGATCACCCGACCGCTCGCGAACGAGCGCTTGCTGCACTGCAGAAGATCAGCAGCGGGAAGTCAGCCGCCCGGGACTGACGCGCGGCGTTTCGCACGCCGCTCACGCCACCAAGGCAGCGCAGCAGGGACGGCAAACACGCCGAGAAGGAACCACAACAGCAGCACTGTCCATCCGCCGCCGCCGAGCAGGTGCCCAGCGAGGCCCGCGAGCGGACCGAGCACATAGCCGACCCCAATCAGCGCTTCATGAACGCCGCCGGCGTCGACCGCGGCGTTGCCCACGCGCAGCGCATAGTAGATCGCCGTGTAGTAGATGATGCCGTGCCCAATGCCGAAGAGCGCCAACCCGACGGCAATGGCGATCAGGGATGGAACGCCAACAACCAGCGCGAACCCACCAGCGAGAAGGGCAGCGCCGAGCAGCAGCGTGCCCCAACGCCCGTGCCAGAATGCGAGCACCCCGAGCGCCGCTGCCGTCATCGTGCGCAGACCGAGCCATGTGGCGGTGAGCGGTGTTTGGTTGTGGGCGGAGACATCCATTCGCGCGAGCAGGTAGGGCATCAGCGGACTGAGTGCGCCGACGAGCAGATAGGACGCGGGCAAGAGAGCGCGTGCGGATGCCAGGAGGAATCGGTCGCGCGGATCGTGGGTTTCCGGTTCGGCGTGATGGTGCTCTGGATGATCCGGCACCTTGCGGATGATCCACAGCGAAACGGCACTCAGAGGCAAGATGCAGAACACGCTGAGCCGCGGATCCAACCAGCCGCTGCCGCCCTGCAGCGGTGCCATCATCAGGAGAACTGCGGTGACGGATGCCATCCATGCGATGCACCAGATGCCAAGCGTCTTGCGAACTTCGTGCGCGGATCGACCTGCCGAGATGTACGACTCGACGATGGGCCAGAGAGCGGCCCCCGTCATGCTTGTTGTCAGTGCAACCGCCAGAAGCCCAGTACTCGACGAACCTACATAAACCAGCGGCGCGACGCCGCCCTGCACGACAAAGATCCACTGCATGGCATGGCGGGCGTTCAGGCGAGCTGCGAATCGTCGGAGCACACTTCCCGCGAGGAACGCGGTCACGGTGTATGCGGCGCCCGTGGCAATGAACAAGCTGTAGGTTTCCGTCTCCGAAAAGCGGTAGACCGAGTCGGTGATGAACCCAAGTCCATTCCACAGGATTCCTGTGGCGAATGAGTTCAGTATGGTCAGCCACAGCATGGCACGGAAGGTTGTGCGATGCGCGCCCGCGCCGCTTTCAGGCGAAGACACAGAGGTGGCAGGGGATGCGTTGGGGTGGCTCAAGGCGGCGGAGGGTAGGGGACTGCGATAGCATCGAAATCAAGGTCCTCGTAGCTCAATTGGATCGAGCGTTGCCCTCCGAAGGCAAAGGTTGCGCGTTCGAATCGCGCCGAGGACGTTTTCCGATCGGCAAGAAAGGTCGATTTCTTTGAAACCTTTCTAGGCAAGGGGATGCGGCTTTCGTACAGTCCTGTGTATGGGGCAGGTCTCAAGGCTCTGCGCATCGTGGTTCGTGGCGCTGTTTTCGGCGTCCGTGGTGGTCTGCCCCTGTTGGTCCCAGTGGCAGGGCGAACTCGATGGACTCAACGCCCCGTTGCTCGGAGGCAACTCGAATGACCGCTTTGGTGAGTCGATTGTGTGGGCGCCCGATTATGTTGCGGTCGGTGCGCCGCGATATGACTACTGGCCTCCCCTTCAAACCATCCGAACCAACTCCGGAGTCATTCACATTTACAAGCCGATCGGCAGCCTTGGCAGGTATACGCACGAAACTTCGTTGATTGTCGGTGACGTCCGTGCAAACGACCAGTTTGGCTCTGCGATCGTTGGGGACAATGGGTGGCTTGTTGTCGGAAGTCCAGGGCGCAATGGTGGGCCGGGTGGAGTCGGATTGCCACAATCCGGTGCCGCGCACGTATTGCGGCGATCGCCGGGAGGCGGTGGCGGCCCTGACAACTGGGCACTGATGGGGCAAGAGCTGGTTCACCGCAGTCCGAAGGCGATTGACCTCTTTGGCAGTTCAGTTGCCATCGACAGTCGGCATGGATTTCCAGTGACCGTGGCGGTCGGTGCCCCAACCGACGATGCCCCTTCGGTCGACTGTGGATCGGTCACCATCTTCGAGCTTGACTCGCAGGGGAACTTCGTCGACAAGGCCTTGATTGGTTCCCCGATCCTTCCCGGGATGTCCTCTTTGTCGGCGCAGAGCGGATTGTTCGGCGGAACCGTCGCTCTCCACGGTGATGTTCTGGTCGTGGGTGCGAAGCGTCGAACACTCACTGTGGACAAGCAGGGGCTTGTCTTTGTCTTCGAGCGCAATCTCCCAGACGGCACTCCTGTCATCCTGCCGACTGCTCAAAGCCCGCAGCCCACATGGGGTCCGTGGAAGCTGCGGCAGGTGCTCACGCGGGTCGGGCAGGCTGTCGCCAACGAGGAATTTGGCTCATCGATGCACCTCACGGGAAGCAGACTGTTCGTCGGTGCTCCGGGTGGCGCACTCTCGCCTGGCTCTGCAAGTGCCTTCGAACGCGTCTCGAACTCGTCTGTTTGGCCCCTGTTCGCTCCGCTGCAGATTCTCCAGCACCCATTCCCAGTTGTGGGAGAACTGTTCGGCAGTTCTGTGAGGATGTATGGCGACGCGTTCTTTGTTGGCGTCCCTGGATTCGATGCGGGTCTCCCGCCCAACGAGTTGGGCTCCCGTGGAGTCGTCTATCAGTTTTCTCGCTTGGTCGGTTGCTCGGACTGGGAGTTGGGGTTGACCATACACCCGTTCGGCTCTGACACAACAAGTGATCCGGCGGTGGACTGCTTTGTGGAAAACGCGCAGTTCGGATCGTGTCTGGATGTGGGCAACGGGCTGGTGTTCGTTGGCGCTCCAGGGGCCAACAACACGCAAATCACCCAGGGTGTGGTGATGGTGTATGCGGGAGTGGACGGGACCTGCTTGGGAGATTTCAACGGTGACCTCGAAGTCGGCGGCCTTGACTTGGGGTATCTGATCGAGCGTTGGGGTGGCTCCCTGCCGAGCGACGCGCGCGTCGATCTTGACAACAACAAGGCGGTGGATGGCAGTGACCTGACGATCCTGCTGAGCAGCTGGGGACCCTGTAACTGCGATCCAGTCCCTGGGAATCCGTAAGCGATCCGTCGAAAGCACCTTGCTTGGTGTTCGTCGGTGCACCGCGTTCCTGGATGCCGGCAAGGAGTGGGGATCGCGCTGCGTTGGAGTAGCCTCCACACCATGGAGATCGGCGATTTTCAGCGTCTGATTCGCGAGCGATACGACGCTACCGACCGGGCGCGCGGACCATCGAAGACATTCGTGTGGTTTGCGGAGGAGTTTGGCGAACTCGCACATGCCATTGGTCAGTTTGAGAAGGGCAGTGGGGATCCCGCGAATCTTCGAGAAGAGTTCGCGGACTGTCTCGCATGGATGTGCACGCTGGCGAACATCTGCGATGTCGATCTCGAACAAGCGCTTCGCGAGAAGTACCTCGAGCAGGGTGGGCCCAAGGGCATCAAGTGATGGCGCCAGAGTGTTCGGTGTGCACCGCGCATGTTCCACACGCACAGCTCGTTGCGTGGGAGAGCGCGCGTTGGATCCTTCGCCACCATCCGCACCCTGCGCCGCTCTGTGGGTGGTTTCTGCTCTGTAGTCGACGGCATCTCGCGAGTGTGGCGGATCTCAATGCAGAGGAGGAGCGTGAGTTCGCGCAAGTGCTTGGGGCATGCATGCGAGCGCTTCGCACCGCTGCGGAGGTGCCGCGCGTCTATGTCCTCATGTTTGGCGAGGGTGCGCCGCACTTGCACGCCCACATCATTCCGCGGGATCCGGCCTGCGAGGGCACGCGCGCCTGGGCGGTCGCCGATTGGTACCGCGCCGTGGAGCGTGGCGAACGCGCACCAGCGGACGTGAGTGCCGTGGATCGCATGATCGCCGTGGTGCGGGGGCGTGTGACGGATGAACTCGTCGGTTGGCGGGGCGCGTGATCACGCGCGCTCGGCCGCTGTCTCGAAGAAGAACATCCAGTCGCGGTGGTCGGTCAGCGCGTAGCCGTGGCGCGTGAGGCGTTCCACAAGATCTGCGGATGCCACTTCGCCAATCCTCGGCACATGGACTTCGATGAACAGTTTCGCCGGAAAATGCTTGGGCGTTTCCTGGAACAGGTCGCATTCCGCGCCCTCGATGTCGACGATGAGCACATCCGGACGGATCGCGTCGAGCAAAGAGTTGATTGCCACGGTCGCCACTTGAATCTGCTGGTAGGACTCGCCCGGCTCCGCCAGCATCGATGAACGCCACATTTCCTCATGAAGGAGGAATGAAATGTGCTCCGCCGCGGTCGTGCCGGTCGCACACCGTGGATCGATCCGCACGCTGACGCCGTTCAAGTTGGCTTGTCGGCGGATCAGGTCGTGCAGGTGCGGATTGGGTTCCACGACGACCACTTCACGGCCGGTGATCTGTGCGCAACGAGCGGCGGTGATGCCAATGCCGCCACCGAGTTCGAGGACGCGCTCGCCAGGGGCCAGATGCGACTGATAGAGATCGAAGTCGCCAGCCTCATACGCGCCCGCACAGAGGAGGCAGAAGATCTTCGCGCCAACGGATCCATCGAGATCCATGCGAAGGCCTTGGACACAGGGATGGTCGATCACGACCGAGCCGCGCAGACCCGCGAGCAAGCGCGCCGCGTCGGCGATCCCCGTGGCATGTTGAGCGTCCAGGTCCGGCCACCGCTCAAGTCCCTCGCGGCGAATGAGGTCGATGAAGGCAGCACGAGTCATTCGGAGACCTCGCGCACGCGCGGTGCAGATGTCCCCGCGAGTGCCGCGGCGCGAAGGGAACGCGCCCGAACTGCGGCCGCGCATCCGGCAACGAACCCGCTTGCCCACGCCCACTGGAAGCTGAAGCCGCCAATGCGTCCATCGACATCGAGCATCTCGCCGCACACGAACAGGTTTTCCGCGCGGCGGCTCATCATCGTTGCGAGGTCAATCTCGTCGAGGGGGATTCCGCCTGCGGTCGTTTCGGCGACAGTGAATCCGCGAGTGCCGTTTGGGATGACCTCGCACGCACAGAGAAGCCGCGTGAGCATCTGCCTTCGATCGCGCTGAATCTGTTGAACGCCAGCGGCGGGCTCAATCTTCGCCTCTGCGCACGCGGCTCGAAGAAAGCGCTCGGGCAGCAATCCGTGGAGCGCGGCAAGCACGCTCCGCCCCTTCACTTCGAGCAGTCGCTGATCGAGCGCCTCAGCCGAAAGCCCAGGCAGCCACTGGATGACCAGGCGAGCCGCAGGATCCAAGTCGCGCGCGTGAATCCAGTGGCGGCTTGCATCAAGGATGCCTGGTCCGCTGAGACCGAAGTGCGTGCAGAGCACCGCACTGTCGATGGGTTTCAGGGGCTTGCCGTGCACGAGCATGCGAGTGCCGGAGGCGAGCACGAGTGTGATGCGTGCGGGGAGCGAAACGCCGCTGAGTTGGCGAAGCCAATGTCCCTCGGGCAGCGTCAGTGGCACGAGCGCCGGTTCGATGAGAGGCGTCGTGGAGTGGCCGAGCGTTCGTGCCATCACGAAGCCCGCGCCGTCGCTCCCCGAGCGCGGCAGGCTCATTCCGCCGGTGCACAGGATCACGCAGCGCGAACGCATCGGCCCGCGCTCCGTCGCCAGTTCAAAGCAGTCGCTGAGGGCGCAAATGGATTCCACGCGGCATGGATGCACGACATGAACGCCGGCAGCCGCGGCCGCGCTGAGCAGGGCATCGAGCACGGTGCGTGCCTTGTCGGTGACGGGAAAGAGTTTGCCCGTTTCTTCGCGCTTCAGTTCCACGCCGATTTCCGTGAAGAAGCGGATGGTTTCTTCGACGGGAAAACGGCGCAGAACGGAGCGGATGAGCGCGGGTGGGGCGCCGCGGTAATCCGATGTCTCCACCGCATGATGCGTCACATTGCATCGACCGCCGCCCGCCACCAGGATCTTCGCGCCGAGCGTTTTGGCGCCATCGAGTGCAATGACCTGCAGATCGGGGCAGGTTCTCGCTGCCCACGTCGCTGCAAAGAGCCCCGCGGCACCTGCGCCGACCACGACGATGTCCGTGCACGCCGAAGTCGCGCCGTTCATGGGCCCTTCGGCAGGACAACATCGGTCTCGACTGCCCTGAACTTCTCGCCCGCGAATCGAAGTGTTGCCCTTTGCCCAGGCGTTCCCCGAACCAGGAAGCGGAACGCACGAGCCCCAAGACCTGGAATGCCATCGTCCACGCGCAGACGCGCAGGTTCTGAATCCACTGGATCGAACCCGGGCTCAAGACGGTTGGGGACGGGGCCGGCGGCAACGACAGTTGGCCCGTCCGCGGCCGTGGATGTCCAAGTCAGTGTGTCGGGCATTCCAATCGAGCACGCAGCAGCGCGCGCAGTTCGCGTTGGAATGCGGCGATCGTTCATGATCTCCACCGTGACCGCCCAAGTGTCGCTTCCCATCGGTTTCGCCTCCACGCTGCGGAATGCCACGCGGGGCATCTGTCCCGCATGGAACGCGGTGAAGGCAAAGTTGCGGTGCGCCTCCTCCTCGAGCATGAACGGTGGCGGAAGGCGGCTCGACCACTTGTTGGGACCGCCGACGAGCACGGTGCCGAAGTCAGGGTGCGGCCGTTCGGTCCAGTCGGTGATGGTCTGACCGAACAGCAGCCGATCGCGCCACCGCATCATCTGTTCCGCGGATGGCTCACTCCCATTCTGCAGGATCCGTCGATCGGTCCAGAGTTCATCGGTGAACGAGATGATGCCAAGCGACTCCGCCATCCAGTTCACGAACCCACCGTGCACCGTGTACAGATCCTTGTAGATCACCATCGGCGTGTAGAAGGGCAGCATCTCAGCGCCCGCTGCAGCGATCGAGTCGTACACCGCACGGTCAGATCCCGAGTATTCACCCTCGCGGTACGACGCCCCAGGTCCTCGAAGGATCATGCCGCCTGCGTTGTGATAGCTCTGCGAAGCCGCGATGTTCGGATGCCGAAGGATCCACTGCGCAACTGCACGAGTCTCCGGGTAACTCAATGGCATGTCGCCGGCTCCGCCTTGGATGTGGTCGGGCTGCCAATCGCATGGCCAGTTGCGGTTCATGTCATAGCCGCCTGGACCGTCCTCGTTCACCTGACCATCGCCATCGTTGTCGATCCCCTCACTGCCCGCGTACGACCAATTGCCGTACTCGATGGTCCCATCCGGACGGGGTTCGTGCGGCACCATCTCCAGGACTCGCGGATCGCGAGGATTCCTTCGATGCGTTCCAAACGGATCTCGGCGCCACATCTGTCCAATGGATGTGTCCCCGTCGAGATCGTCGGGTCCATCCTCGTCGCAGACCCCATCGCGGTCATTGTCCGTCGGCACGAGCCCGGTGCGGAAGGCGTGCGGGCTTGCCTGCATGGAGAACCATGCCGCGCGTCCATCGGGGTTCAGGGACGGAAGGAAGTAGAACGCGCAGCCATCCACAAGCTCCGTCAACGGCTTGACCTTGCCGTGGCCACGGCAGAGCGCATCGATCGAGTAGAGAACCGTCTCCGTTGCCTGCAGTTCGTTCCCGTGGATGTTGCCGTCGATCCACATGGCCGGCTTCGCATCCGCCGGCCCCGTCGCAGGGTTGTTAAGGGTGATGACTCGGAGTGGGCGACCTTGGGCGGATGCGCCGATGGTTTCGATCGTCAGAAGCGATGGATAGGCCTTCACGAGCGTGTCGATGACTGCGTCCACTTCCGCAGAGTCGTAGTAGCGATTCCAAGCGATCGTCGTTGCACCATCGATCCGCTGCTGTCCGCTGCACGGGAACGCCAGCAGGCCGATCGCCGCAGATGCAAGAGTCGCGCGAAGCATCATGGCAGCACCTCGTCTTGGACGGTGACTGCTCCATCGATCACCGTCGTGCGGAGCGTCTGCTGCGGGCGCCATCGAAGGTCGATGTGGATCGGCTCGCCGCGCGATGTTTGCACGATCCAGTGCAGCGACCGTCGACCGCCCGCGCCCTCGAGGCCATCCACGATCGTCACGCGCTGTCCACTCTGCACCTGCGCTTTCGCAGGGGAGAGACTCACCACAACAGGATTGGCTCGCTTGCTGTTTCTCCCCATGGCGGGCGCCGTGGGCAGCCACCCCTCGTTCACGATCTCCGCCTCGATGTCCGTGATCCCCGCTGCGAGCGTACGCACTCGGATGTTGGTCAGCCGCGGTTTTGGGCAGCCTGCGATCAGCTGCGCAGCAAAGTCGGCGGTCGCTGCGCCGAGGCGCGGCAGGTCCGCTGCAGGAGGCTCGCTGCGGGCCCGTGGCACGAAGCCGCCGATCTCCACGGGGCCGAGTGTCGGGTGATCGAATGGCTTCCAAGGGATGAACGCTCCTTCCTGCGCGGATCGATCCATCCAGAGCAGCCACTGCGCACCGTCCTCGTCCTGGGGCTTTGGCGCGTCGCTCGGCGGCGGCGGCGTTCCCTCCGGGAGTGGCGGCGCATCGGGACAACCCCAGGCTTGCGTGGCGATCGAGAGAATCCCACGATGTGCGTACAGCCAAAGCGCGAGCGACCCGCCCATGTCGCATTCACCGCTGCGCTTCTGCCCAGATGCCGCCTGCCAGCGCCTTGCAAGTTCCTCCAGCAGCGGACGATCCGCTTCCTCGAGGAATGCAGGGAAGCGCCCCGATGGTTCGCGCGGCTTGTGATCCGGAATGCGAATGAGATTGTCGCAGCGCCCGAGGACCAACGCGGCAAAGATCTTCGGGCGGTCCGTGACAAAGCGCGCAAGAGCAAGCGACTCCGGCTCGCTCAGCGGCATTTCGCCTGCGGAGCGGTCGAACTCCTTCCACATGTGAGGGAAGTTGCGGTCCACATCCACGCCGCCGACGGAGTCCTCCGCCACGAGCAGGTCTCCATCCTTGTCGATTCCCTCGACCTGCAGGGTGCAGGTTGCACGGATGTTCCGCGCAGGATCAGGCGTGCGGTTCAGGCGCGGATCTGCAGGATCGGGCAGGTGCGTCGGGGGAGTCTCCGCCGGCGGATGAAGCCTCCGCATCATCGTGATGACACCGTCGCCGTTGATGTCGCAGGGCGCATCTTCGTCGACCCGACCATCCCTGTCCTCATCCACCGGCCGTGCGTTCCGAAGCGAGAGGCCAGCCGCCTGCACAGCAGTGGATTGGAACGCATCGGGATTCGCGCAGGGGATGACGAGCAGCGTGACGCCACCGAGCTTCTCAGGATCCGCGAGCAATCGCTTGGCACACTCGACGGCGATCGTCACGGTGCCTGGTCGACTGCCATCGAGCCCGCCGACGATGAGGAGTGCTGGCTGCACGGACGCCACGGAAAGATCCCGACTTATGCGAAGGCAGTCGATGGGCGCGCCGCCGCGCGAGGTGCCGATCGACAGGATGTCCGCACTCCGCGGATGCGCCGTCACCAGTTGTCGCGCCAAAGCGAGGGAATCGGTCACGGCATCTCTTGCCGGTGCGGCGTGCGCGACCCAACACGCACAGAGCAGAGAGAGTGGCACACAAGCGCTGCGCATCAGAGTTCGGTGTCCAAGGTTGCGCTCTCCAACAGATACAGACCCACGAGCCACTTCTCGACCACATAGGGATCGATGCGGAAGATGCCCTCCACCGTTCCGACGCGCACGATATGGCGGCGCGAGTTGTCCGCAGGTGCTGAAAGCTTCACTTCGATGGCGTCGTAGGGTGATGGAGGAACGCCGATGCAGCATCCATCCCACTGATTGAGCATGACGAGGCACTCGCTGGCTTCCGTGACGATCAGCGGGAACGCGATGTAGCCGGAGATGCGGATATGCGTCCCATCGAGCATCGCGATGCGCTGGGGAATCTGCCTCTCGCCCAAGCGCGGGATGAATGTGTCGGACGCGCTCATCAGCAACTCCCATGACACTTCGTAGGGGCGTTCTGCGGTGCCGCTGCCCTTGATCGTGTACTTGCCGTCGGCAACGATCGCTCCGTCCTTCTCCTCGAGCCGACCTGGTCGGACCGTTGCACCCTTGATCTGCTTGTCCAGTCCGATGGTGAGTCCGCTTGGAAGTGGCGCCAAGGGAGCTGGAGTGGCCTGGGGTACAGGAGTTGCAGCGACGCCCGGTGGACTCTTCGAAGCATCCTTCGGCGCAGGGGAAGCACTGGGCGGACTCGGAGGACGGGCGACGGCGCCCCCTCGCGTTTCCGAGATCGTGGGAGCGTTTTCCGCGCCTGAACTCGGTGGAGAAGGTGCCGTCTTCCACACGAGAATGATGGCGCCTCCGACCAGCAGGGCAATCAGGATCCAGAGTGCGCGCATTCGATCGAGAGCCTAGGCCAGTGGGCGGAGATGGCGAGCAATCGAGGTGCGATAGGCCTTGATCGCCGGAATGATGCCGGCAACGGCAGCGAGTACCACGGCGCCCGCAGTGACAAGGACCGCCGATCGCAGATCAATGGCACCTGCGATGACAACGCCGACCCGCTCTTGAAGGAGTGTCGTCGCGATCTGTCCTCCGAGCAACGCGAGCGCTGCGCCCAGCCCTGCGCCGAGCAGGCCGATGAGCGTGCTCTCGGTGATGGCCAGAGCGAACACCCGCCACGCGCTCGCGCCGAGCACCCTCAGAATCGCCACCTGTCGGCGACGCAGTTCCATCGACGAGACCATGGCCAGCAGGATGCTCGCTGCACTTGAAACGAGAACCACCACCGCCATCGCAACGAAGAGCCAGTCGATGTCGCCGATGAGCGCCATCAGTCTGCCGATCTGCTGCGCAGGCTGCGCGACGGTGATCGAAACATCACGCCGCATTCGATCGAACTGCGCCGCAATCGATGCGGACGAGTCGCTGCCGGGGCGCGTCGGGATCCGAAGCAGGATCCCGGTGATCAGCTTCTCGTCATCACGGAGGTCTGCCTCATCCACATGCACATGGTCATGTGCATGATCGTGTTGGTGATCATCACTCGCCTCGCCCTTCGGCGAGGAAGACGCATCACTCTTGGGAGTCGGCGCCTCGGCGACGGGTGCCTCCGTGTCATGCGCCCGCTTCTCTTCCGCATGAATGACCCAAGTGCTCGCGAGGTTCGTGAACAACGCGCGGTCGTGCGCAGAGCCCGTTGGTTGCAAGATGCCCACCACCTCGTAGGGGTGGTCCGCATGCTCGTGACCGCCTTCGCGGCTTCCGCTGCTGCCATGCGAAAACACGATCTGCTGCCCAACTTGGAGGGAGTGATCCTGCGCAACAGACGAGCCGACGACCACCTCGAATGCCTCCTCGAAGACTCGTCCATCGGAAAACTGGAAGGGCGCTCCAGCCACGGGTTCAAAGTCCGTCAAGAACTCCGCTCGCGTCGCCATCACTGGACTGCCTCGGAAGGAATCGCCCAGCTGCGTGGGGATGCACCACTGCCAAGGGAATCCATCCTCAATCTCCTTGAACTTCGCCCAGGGGATCGGATTGGCCGGCGCGTTGGCATAGAAGAGTCCGTTGAGGACCGCCACGAGCGGACTCGCGTCCGCACTGATGAGCAGGTGGGTGTTTCCCGTCCCGCGTCGGAACGCCTGCGATGCAGCCTCGCGGAGCGACAACAGCACGAGCAGCAGCGCAACGGCGATGGCGACGAGCGCCGTTGCAACGCCCGTGGCCAGCGCACGCGTCTGCAGGCTGCGCAGGACGATCGTCATGTCGCTCACTCCGCCGCTCATCGTGCCGCTCCCGCGAGCCCCGTCGCCGAGGCCACACCGAACTGCGCAACATCCACCGTTCGTGAAAAGACGCTCCGAAGTGCTGGGTCGTGGCTCGTGACGATGAGGGCCGCGCCGGCCACTCGCGCTGCGCTTCGAATGAGGTCCACGGCCGCTTCCGCATTCGCCGGATCGAGGCTCGCGGTGGGTTCATCGGCAAGAACGACCGACGGTTCCGTCACGATTGCGCGCGCAACGGCAACTCGCTGCTGCTGGCCAACGGACAGCCGCTCGACGGGCGCGTGAAGATCGCGCATGCCGAGGCGTTCGAGCGCCGCCTCCGCGCGGACGCGCGGTCGGTCGAGCGTGGGAGCCCCGAGCATCAGGGACAACAGGACATTTTCAAGCGCCGTGAACCCCTGCAGGAGTTGAAAGGTCTGGAACACCATGCCGACGCGTCGCCCGCGGAATGTGTCGCGCGCGCTGCCGCGGAGTGCACAGATGTCGGTGCCGCCGATGAACAGTGAGCCGGTTTCGGGCGTTTCGATGCCAGAAATCAGATGGAGCAACGTGGACTTGCCGCAGCCGGATGCGCCCGCAAACAGCACCTGCTCTCCTGCGGCAACATCGAGGCGAGCCACTTCGAGCGTGAATCCACGGTCGTAGCGGAAGCGCAAACCTCGAATCGACACGCCTCCTTGGGGATCGAAGTTCGTCACAGCAGCGAAAGGTTAGCCCATGTCGCCGATTCCGAGCGATGCGCCGTAGAGGGTCAGCACATCCTCCCGCAGTCGCGCGATTTCGCTGCTGCGCAGCAGGGGATCTGCGTCGAAGATGCTCTCCGCCTCACGGCGCGTTTCCTCGATGAGCGGCAGGTCACGGTCCAGATCTGCAACCCACAGTGGTGCCAGTCCTGATTGGCGCGCACCGAAGAACTCCCCAGGGCCTCGCAGGCGCAAGTCCATCTCGGCGAGTTGAAAACCGTCCGTGCAGGTTGCGACGGCTTGCAGTCGCTGCCGTGCAACATCCGTGGTGGGATCGCCAATCAGCACACAGAAGCCGCGTCGACCGCCGCGCCCGACGCGACCACGCAGTTGATGAAGCTGTGCGAGTCCGAATCGCTCTGCATGCTCAATCACCATGATGGAGGCGTCGGGAATGTCGACGCCCACCTCAATCACGACGGTGGCAACGAGCGCGTCGAGTTCCTTTCTGCGAAAGGCGCTCAGGACGCGATCGGCATCTTCGCCCCGCATCTGTCCATGGAGTTGGCCGATGCGCAGTCCCGCCAGAGAGCCGCGTGCCAGTTGGTCGGCATGGGTGGCGACATCCTTCAGTCCGTGCCCTGCGTCCTCGACAGCCGGCACCACGATGAAGGCTTGGTCGCCTGCATCCAGGCGGGAGCGAACCCAGGTGTACACCTCGGCCGCACGCCCCGATGGCATCACGCGCGTCACGGGTGGTGACCGACCCGGAAGCAACCCGCGCAGGGACGAGACATCGAGGTCGCCGAAGAATGTCAATGCGAGTGTCCGCGGAATCGGCGTTGCGGTCATCGCCAGGAGGTGCGGCATGGCTCGCGCCGCGCCGGATTTCCCGCGCAGGACGGCGCGCTGCTCCACGCCGAAGCGGTGCTGTTCATCAATCACCGCCACGGCGAGGCTCCGAAATCGGATATCGCCGCCGAGCAGTGCGTGCGTTCCAACGACCAGATCGAACGCGCCGGCTTCGATGCCCATGCGGACCATGTCGCGGTCCGCCGCACGCAGGCTGCCATGCACCAGCGCGGTGCGAACGCGGCTGCCTGCGAGCATGGACTCGATCACGGCGTGGTGCTGCTCGGCAAGGATCTCCGTCGGAGCCAGCAGCGCTGCCTGATGCCCCTGTGCGACGGCGCGGAGCATTGCGTAGACCGCAACGGCGGTCTTCCCGGATCCCACATCACCCTGCAGCAGGCGATTCATGGGAAGCGTTCGCTGGAGATCCTCGTCGATCTCTGCGCACGCCTTCACCTGCTGCGCCGACAGTTCGAACGGAAGGCGCGCCAGAATCTTCGCGCGCACATCCTCGCTGAACGGCAGTGCGACCGCTTGGGTGGTGTGCCGCACCTCCCATCGGCGGATCGCCATGGCCAATTGCAGTCGAAGCAGTTCGTCGAAAGCCAATCGTTCGCTGCCGAGGCGTGCCTCGTCGAGCGTTGCAGGTGCGTGCACCAGACGGAGTGCGTCACCCAATGTGGGCAGGGCGCGTCGAGCGCGAAGCGTCTCCGGGAGCGTGTCGATGGCGCCCGCCGTCATCTTGGGGAGGGTCTGCCGAACGAGCCACTCGATGTGTGCGCTTGCCACCTCCTCGCTTGCTCGGTAGATCGGCTTGAGGCGACCCACTTCCGGCGCGGTCGACGGAGCATCGGGCGATGCGTGCTCCCAGCGGGGATTCACCATCTCCACCTTGCCCTTGCGCACGTGGATCTTGCCGCGGGCGACACCTGTTGCTCCCGGGTGCAGTCGCGTCGCCATCCACGGCATGTTGAACCATGTCAGCTTGATGGCGCTGCTGCCATCGGTGAGGGTTGCTTCGATGCGCGAATGGCGCCCCGTGGTTCGGCGCACCTTGTCGATCTCGCCGCGGATCGAGCGAATGGATGTGCGCTGCGCCTGCGCATCGAGTTCAGTCGTTGCGGCGACCGCATCCTGCACGGACTCTTCCGCCATCTCCAGTTCGTAGCGCATGGGCAAGTGCCATGCGAGATCACCCAGCGTCTGGAGACCCATGCGATCGAGCCGTTCCACCGCGAGAGGATCGAGAATGCCCAGATGGGAGAGCGGTTGAGTCAGTCGCCCCGTGGAAGCTCCGCGCGAGAGATCGGTCGGTGGCGAGGAATGCGGCGGCACGACCCTACGATAGCCCCATGGCACGGCGCATCGGCGATCACCGCTCACTCGCGCAAGGGCTGTTTTCGAAGCCCGCGGCGGACGATCCAGAGCCCGCCGCACCGCAGGAGCCGCTCACTGTCTCCGCGCTGGCGGATCGGATCCAGCGCACGCTCGAGCAGGGCGTCGGACAGGTGCTCGTCATCGGAGAAGTGTCGAACGCGCGCTGTGTCAGCGGTCATTGGTACTTCAGCATCAAGGACGCGGAGTCACGCATCGACTGCATGATGTTCCGCTCCACGGCGGATCGATCCACGGTCAAGCCAGTCGATGGTGGCTCGTTGCTCATCCGTGGAACCGTGACGCACTACAAGCCGCAGGGAAGGACGCAGATTCAAGTCAGCCAACTCGCCCATGCGGGGGCGGGGGATCTCGATGCGCGCTTCCGCGAGTTGTGCGATGAACTGCGGGCGCTCGGCTACTTCGATGAATCCGCGAAGGTGCCTCTGCCTGCCGTGCCGATGTGCATTGCACTGGTGACAAGCGCGGGCAGCGCTGCGGAACATGACTGTTTTCACGCGGCAGCGAGTTCGTTTCCAGCCACGCGAATCCTGGCGGTCGATGTGCGTGTCCAGGGAAGCGGCGCCGCAGCGGCGATCGCGAATGCCATTGCGGCTGTCGATGAGGCCGCGCCAACGCTCGGCATCGAGGTCATCCTGCTCGTTCGCGGCGGCGGAAGTCGCGAGGATCTCTGGTCCTTCAATGAACGCGTCGTGGCGGACGCGATCTTCGCCTGTCGCACGCCTGTGGTCACGGGTATCGGGCACGAGAGCGATACGACCATCGCGGATCTCGTGGCAGACTTCCGTGCGCCAACGCCATCGCGGGCGATCACCGAGACACTTGCAGACCGTGCCGCACTGCACGAGCAGACTTCGGCGCTTGCGCGGAGGCTTGCGCGCGCGCAGGGTGCCCTCCTGGAACGCGCAGCGGCGCGCATCCACGCGGCGGCGCGGGCGCGCGCGGTTTCGGACCCCGCGGGCGTCATCGCGGTGCAGATGGGGCGTGTGTCCGCGCTCGCTGTGGCTCTCGGCGGAACGATGTCCGCTTGGCTCGGCAGGCAGCTTGCGCATACCCAGTCGCGCTCGGCGCGCCTGGCGCGGCATCATCCGCTGCAGCGGCTGTCAGCGCAGCAAGCCCGTGTCGAAGCGACGGGGTCGATGCTGTCGCGGGTCCTCGATGCGTCCCTGATGCGAGCGTCCGCGGCAATCGACTCGGCATCGCGAACCCTTGAAGCTGTCGGACCAGCGGCCGTATTCCGACGGGGATTCTCGCTCACGCTTCGCTCGGACGGCACCGCCGTTCGATCGGTCCATGAGATCGACGAGGGCTCGCAGATTGAAACGGTGCTTGCGGATGGGAGCATCCAAAGCGCCGTCAAGTCGAAGCAGCCCAATGCGCCTGCAGCAACGGTCGTGCCGCCACCACCTGCTCCCTCGACGCGTAGACTGCCTTCATGACTGCCATGAAAGCATCGGATGGAGCGCGGGATCCACACGCAGCGCCGCAGGGAGGCGCTCGCGCCTCTGCGCGCGCCCCCGACAACGGCGATGGCGTGTCTTCGCTCACCTACGAAGTGGCCATTGCAGAACTCGAAGGGATCATCGCTCGGATTGAATCCGGAGAGATTCCGCTCGAGGAAAGTCTGCAGCAGTATCGACGTGGCGCTGCACTCGTGCGCCGTTGCAGGGATGTGCTCGATGCCGCCAAGACGGAGGTGGAACGCATCTCGGCAGCCGATCTTGCGAAGGGCGACGCACCGCGCTAGACGATCTTTCGATGCACCTTGGCCGATAGGACAGTTCGATGGAATACGGGATAGACCACTGGCTGACCATCTGGGGGCCGTCGACGGTGGGCGCGTTGTTCGCTTGGGCAATCGGTGCGTGCATCGGCAGCTTCGTGCAGGTGATCGGCGAGCGGATGCCACAGGGCATCAGCATCACCCGTCCGCCAAGCCGCTGCATCCACTGTGGCAGGAGACTGGCGTGGCATGAAAATCTGCCAGTCCTCGGCTGGGTCCTCTGCCGTGGTCGCTGTTGGTCATGCGGTGGACGAGTCCCCATCCGCTACCCGATCATCGAGTTTGCCGTCGGGGTGCTCTTTGCCATCGTGTACCTCGAGTCGTTCGTGATGGACTTCGGCGGATCTTGGAGGTCGTTTGGAGGGGCGTTCTATCAGTCCCAGGGATTTCTCCTCTCCCTTCCTGCGATGTTCGCCGTCGGCGTGCTGTTGGCGGCGCTGATCGCCGCCACACTCACGGACCTTCGGAGTTATTCCATTCCTCTCGCAATCACGCTTGTTCCGACCGTGGTGGGACTTGTTGCGTGGCCGCTGCAGGCCGCCCTGACAACGCCCGTGGCAATCCAGAAGTGGCCGCTTCCGCTGCCGAGTGGAGGGGCAACGGCAGCCGCGATCGGAGGCGGACTTGGGCTTCTGCTGTCCCTTGCGCTCACCGCCACTCGAGCATGGCGGCGCTCTTTCAGCGACTACGAAGAGTTCGTTCGTCCAGGCGAGGTCTTTGCCGACTATCCCCATGCGAGGCGCGAAATGTGGATTGAGTTGCGCTTCTTGCTACCGGTGGCCTGTGGGTTGATGGGCGGTTGGCTGTTGGACCGCAGGATCGAGTGGGAGCCGTTCCTTGAGGTGCAAGCCGCTGCAGCATCGTTGCTTGGATACTTCGTCGGCGCGGGTCTCGTCTGGGTCGTTCGCATCGCTGGCACCTTCTGGAGAGGGCAGGAAGCGATGGGGCTCGGAGATGTCCACCTCATGGGTGCGGTTGGTGCGGTCATGGGATGGGTGGATCCCGTCACCGCATTTGTCGTTGCGCCCTTCCCAGCGCTGGCGTGGGTGGGCATTTCTCGCCTGGTCAGCGGCAAACGCGCGGAGCGCATCCGAGAGATTCCATACGGACCATGGCTCGTGCTTGCGCAGCTGCTGCTGATGGTCGCTCGACCAGCTTTCGTGCAAGTTGGACGCACCCTTTTTCCCGCATTCTTTGCATGACCCCCTTTACTTGACGGATCGAGTTCTGTTGAATACCTCCGTCGGCGGAAGGTCCGGCGACACACTGGATCGAAAACTGGAGAAAGGATTCTCTGATGAAGAAGACATGGATTGTCTGCAGCGCTGTGGCGCTTGTTGTCGGCATGACCGGGTGCGATGGGGCTCAGAAGCAGAACGCAGTCCTGCTGAGCGAAAATGAGACGCTGAAGCAGCAGTTGGCGGAGCGATCGACGGCGCTCGAGGCTGCGGAACGCGAGAAGCAGGCTGCCCTCGCGCAAGCGCGCGCGGCGGAGCAGCGCGTGGAGGCAACGCCTTCCGAGGGAACACCGACAGCCGACGCGGGTGCCTTTGCCGGCATCGAGGGCGTGACTGCCACCGGGCAAGGCGCAGACATTCATGTCTCCATCGAAGGTGATGTGCTCTTCGATTCGGGCAAGGATTCCGTGAAGCAGGGCGCGAAGAAGTCGCTCGACAAGATCATCGGCATCTTGAAGGACAACTATTCCTCCAAGGCAATCGATGTCGCAGGCTTTACGGATACGGATCCGATCAAGTTCTCGCCCCACAAGGACAACTACTACCTCGGCTTCGCCCGCGCTTACGCCGTGCGTGAGTACCTGATTTCCAAGGGGATCGATGGAACGCGTATCTCGCTCTCGAGCTTCGGCCCCGATCAGCCTCGGGACACCAAGTCGAAGAGTCGCCGCGTCGAGATCGTGGTGGTTGGCGACTGACTGGGACGCTTCGTGCGCCGCGCGAGCGTCGAGAATCGCGCTGTCGCGAACATCGCTTGAGCGTCAGAACTTCACGCCGAGACCCTCGGCGCGGATCTTCTGCATCAGCAGTTCGACTTCGCCGAGCGTCCGCTTGAGGCGCTCGGCGGAGTCGACGAGCGAGTGGTACAAGTCGGGATTGCTCATGAGCTGACCGATCGTTCCCTTGCCGTCGCGGGCCTGCTCTGTGAGGCGTTCCACCGAGCGCAGCGTCGATGCGAGTTGCTCCATGGTGGGCTTCAGTTGCACGGCGAGCGCATCCGCACTGACCTGCACCCCCCGTGCTGCTTCGGTGATTGTCTGCATCGTCACGGATGCCGTTTCAATGAGCTGCTGAGCCTTCCAGACAGCGGTCTTCGCATCGGCCCGCATCTGCTCATCCCCAAGCCACTTCTGCGCTTCTTCTGCAACGGACTGAATGCTTCGCATGGCGGCATCGAGCCCCCCGAGCCGTTCGTCGAGGAGTCGGCCGACCTTCTGCTCAAGGCTCTCAAAGTTGGCGTCGAGAGTTGCGCTTCCATCCCGAGCGAACACCGTTCCCGAATCCGTTCCCTCTGGAAGGGAGAACTCAAGGCGGGCCGTGCCCGCAATGAGCGACTGGGAAACCTGCGCCTTCGCGCCGAGGGGCACATCGATGTCGCCGTGGATGCTGACGATGATCTCCGCGGGTCGCAGCGGGTTTGCCACGATCCGGACGGACTTCACTTCGCCGACGGGGACGCCGGCCATGCTGACTTGGCTTCCGACGCGCAGCCCGAGCGCCTGATTCGCCTGAATGCGCATCGGGTACGAGGGGCGCAGCGATGAGTTGATGTTGCCGAACAGCAACAGCAGGAAACCGAACCCAGCGAGTCCGACGATCGACACGATGCCGGTGAGGAAGTTGCGAGCACTCTCTTTCATGGTTGACCTGGTCTGCGCTGCGGGGCTGCATCATCCCCGCTTCCACGGATTCGCGCCAGTTCATCCGCGCCGAGTTCGCCGTGCAGGAACTGCCGCGCCGTTGGGTCGGTGGTTTCCTCGAACTCGCGGGGTGTGCCTTCGAGCGCGACCTGTCCCTCATGCAACAGCACCATGCGATCTGCAATGCGGTACGCACTCATCAGGTCATGGGTCACCACGATGCTCGTGACGCCCAAACTGTCCGACAGTTTCAGGATCAGCTGGTTGATGACTTCGGATCGGATCGGATCGAGCCCCGTGGTTGGCTCGTCGTACAGCACCACGCGGGGTTCGAGCACAACGGCACGCGCAAGAGCCACACGCTTGCGCTGTCCACCCGACAACTCCGAAGGCATCTGATCGATCGTCTCCTCGAGTGCCACGAGATCGAGGACGCGGCGCACCTTCGATTCAATGAGGCCATCGTCATTCATCCCGTGCTCGCGCAGGGGAAATGCAATGTTCTCGCGAACCGTCAGCGAGTCGAACAGCGCACTTTGCTGGAACAGGAATCCGATCTGCCGACGCACCATGCCCAGTTCGCGTTCCCCGAGCTTGTCGATGCGCGTTGCTCCAAACCAAACCTCACCGCGGTCTGGTCGCAGCAAGCCGACAAGATGCTTGAGCATCACGCTCTTGCCGCAGCCCGATGGGCCGAGCACGACCGTAATGGCTCCTGGCGCAAAGTCGATGCTGACGCCGCGCAGCACCTCGCGGCGTCCGAAACGCTTCCGCAGATTCACCACGCGCATATCCGCCTGTGCGGTCATCCCCGCATCCTATGATCGCCATGACTTCCCATGCCTCACGAAGAGCGCGACATCGTCCTGCGCAGCCATGTCTTCGATGTGGAACGCATGACGATCCCGCTGCAGGGCGGCGCGATGGGCGAGCGGCATGTGGTTCGTCACCCAGGGGCAGTCTGCGTCATGGCGCTTCGCGGCGATGGAAGCCTCGTGACGATTCGGAACTTGCGCGTGGCGGTGAATGGCTGGCTGCATGAGTTCTGCGCCGGAAAACTCGAACGCGGCGAAGATCCAGAGGACGCGGCACGGCGGGAGCTCGAAGAAGAAACGGGACATACGGCGGGCTGCATCACATCGCTCGGCACCTTCTACACATCGCCGGGTTTCACCGATGAACGCATGCACGCATTTCTGGCGACGGACCTCACGCCCTGTCCAACGCGCCTCGAAGCGGACGAGCGCATCGAAGTGCAGGTCGTCGATCAGGCGCGATTCGAGCGGATGATCGCCGCGGGCGAAGTCTGCGACGGCAAGACATTGGCGACCTACCTGCGATGGAAGGTGCTGCGCCCGTGAAGCACTCGCGGGATGCCGATTCGGGTGGGCGCGAAGTGGACACGACTGGCAACATCGCCGGTGTGGAGCGGCGGGCGGATGCACCGTGGACATGGGATGTGCCGCTCATTCCATCCGCCAGCTGGTCCGTTCGCATCCACATTTCGCTGCTGCTCCTTGTTCTGCTGCAGCTGCTCCGAACCGCGCTCCCCGCGGCGACCGCTCCCGTGCCATCCGAGATGCGTGCGGCGGTGATCGTTCTCGTCCTGGTCTGCTGGTGCGTGGTCCTGCATGATGTGGCGCGCGAGTTCGTGTCTCGGCGCTGCGGCGCGCCTCCGAGCGCCATGTCGCTGGCCCCGTGGGGAGGCGCTCGGTGGAACGATCCGCCGGGCGATTGGGTGCATCGGCTCACGGCAGCGGCGGCAGGACCCGTGATGCTTGCCCTGTGTGTTGGTCTCGCCGCAGGTGCCCTTGCACTGCGCGGGCAGCCGCTCTCGTGGGAGTGGATGCCAAGTCCACTGTCCGATGCGGGGTTCCATGCGCTGGAGAGCGACTGGGTCAGCGCGCTCATCTGGCTCGCGGGTTGGACGGCTTCCATGGTGCTCCTCGTCAGCTTGCTCCCGTTCCATCCGATGGCTGGGGGGCGGATTCTCGAGAGTCTGCTCGAAATCAAGATGAACCGCCGCGATGCTCGTGAACGCACGCTGTGGATTGGCACCGGACTCGCGCTGCTTGGGTGTGTCATCGCGTTGGCGACCAACTCGCTTCTCGCGCTGCTGGCGTGTGGAGTGGGACTTGTGGTGAGTTCCCGCGGCGGGAAGTTGCTGCGGCTCGGTCTGGACCCGAGTGGCAGGGACGATGAGGAGTGCGACAGCGATGCACTCCACGCGCGCCGTGCCGCGCGGCGCGCGGAGGAAGAGCGTCGACTCGACACGCTGCTGGGAAAGATCGCCAGGGGTGGCATGGGTTCGCTGTCGTGGAGGGAGCGGCGCTTCCTCCGTTCGGCAACGCGCCGCAAGCGTGGGTAGCCTCCGCGCGGCATGGGTACGGCAGACCGAGACTATTGGCGCGAAGAGCCGCCTTCGCGCCGCGTCCTGGGCGCGCAGAAGGGGTGGAGCGCCACGACATGGCTGATCCTCATCTGCGTCGTCGTCTTCGTGGCCGATGCATTCTTGCCGCGACAGTGGGTGGTGATCGGCTCGCAGTGGGATCCGACCGTCCCCGAGCCGGTTCAGCGCGACATCCTCAGTGGAGTGCGTGCAAGCAGCACGGGACCGATCGATGCGGATCCCGCGCGCATCCTGATCGCCGAGCAGACGGTCTTCGCACCCCGTGCCGATGGAACACCGATTCCCGTGGCGGTGAACACCGTGCAGTCGATGCCGTTCCTGCAGCGCTGGCTGTACTTCTCCACTTCCACGGCGCTGTACTCCACGATCCCCGGGGTCGGCGTCAGCGCGCTCCAAGTGTGGCGCTTCATCGGATTCCAGTTTTGCCATGCGGACTTGAACCACCTGCTCTTCAACATGATCGGGCTGTACTTCTTCGGCCCGGTGGTGGAGCGCTATCTCGGAGCGAAGCGATACACGGCGTTCTACTTGCTGTGCGGCATCGCTGGTGCACTGCTCTACCTCATCCTGAATCTTGCGGGTTACCTGATGGCGTCCACGGGGACTCGCGTGGTGATCCCTGGCCTGTTGCTGAACGATCCAGACATGCCGCTCGTCGGAGCGAGCGCGGGCGTGTTCGGCATCATCATCGCATCGGCGCGATTGATGCCCAACGCGCAGGTGCTTCTCTTCTTCGTGATCCCGATGCGACTGAAGACGCTCGCCTATGGACTCGTCCTGTTCGCGTGCGCCGCGGTGCTTCTTCGCTGGAAGAACGCGGGCGGCGAGGCTGCGCACATCGGTGGCGCGGTTGCCGGCTGGTACCTGATCCACAATCCCGATCGCCTCCGCAGTTTCTTCGATCTGCTCGGGACCGTCGATCCCACCAGCACATTCCACTCCGCGCGGCGCGTGCAGCGCGCCGGACTGGAGCGCAGTCCTCGGGGGCACGGAGGATCCGACCGCGCGTCCACTCCTTCGGCGGGCGAGGTGGACCGAATCCTCGACAAGATCCGATCGAGTGGACTTGGCTCCCTGACCGAAAGCGAAAGGCGAACGCTGCGTGACGCAACCCATCGCCACGGCGGATGACGACGGGTGACCACGCGGCACAGCATCCGCTTTGAACGCATCCGCGCGGGCTGCGGGGGCGCGCCGAACGCGCGTCGAGGCCGCATCACAACGGCGCATGGATCCTTCGAAACTCCGGCGTTCATGCCAGTGGCCACTGCCGCAGCGATGAAGGGGCTGACGCCATCGCAGGTGGGGGCCACGGGGAGCCAGTGCATCCTGAACAACGCGTTCCACCTGCTGCTGCGCCCGGGCGCAGAACGCATCCGCGCACTCGGGGGCGTTCACGCGTTCATGCGTTGGGATGGACCGATCCTGACCGACTCCGGCGGGTTTCAGGCATTCTCGATGGCGGGCATCAATCGGCTCGATGAGTCCGGGGTCGCGTTCCAGTCATTCATCGACGGGGCATCCGTCCATCTCGGGCCAGAGTCGAGCATGACGGTTCAGCAGGCGCTCGGCGCGGACATCGCGATGGCCTTCGATGACTGTCCGTCCGCATCCGATGCCGCGCCAGATGAAGCGGCGCGCGCGCGCGTGATCGATGCGAAGGACCGCACGCTGCGTTGGCTCGAGCGGTGCATCGCGGCGCACACGCGAGACGACCAAGCGCTCTTCGGCATCGTGCAGGGGGGCACGGACCTCCAACTTCGCACTGCGTCCCTCGATGCAACATGCGCCCACGATCTCCCTGGCTTTGCCATCGGTGGTGTTGCCGTTGGCGAGGGGCCCGATGCGATCGCACGCGTGGTCGAGCATGTCGCGCCGAATCTGCCCGAGGACAAACCGCGCTATCTCATGGGAGTCGGATATCCGGCGGATATCAAGATGGCGGTTGCGGCGGGAGTCGACATGTTCGACTGTGTCCTGCCAACCCGCAACGGTCGAAACGGGATGGTTTTCACGCGGCAGGGTTCGCTCCGGCTGCGCAATGCTGTCCACTCGGACGATCCGCGCCCCATCGAGGAGGACTGCGACTGTGAAACATGTCGACAGGGGTTTTCGCGCGCCTATTTGCGCCATCTGTTTCTCGCAGGGGAGATGCTCGGACCCACGCTGGCATCGATCCACAACATTCGTCTCTATCAAAGGTTGCTACTAGACATTCGGCGCGCGATAGAGGATGATGCGTGGCTCGACCTCACCCTCCGCTGGCCCTGCACCGTGCGGGACCGATGCGAAGGGAACGCAGCCGGAACCACCGATGATTGACATGCTGATTCCATTTTCCTCGATCGCACTGCAAGATGCACCGCCACTGCCGGGGGAAGCACCGGTGGTGGCGCCCGGCGCAGTCGGTCAACCCGCGGGCGCGGTCGAGGGAGCACCGCGGCCCGCTGCAGATCCACTCGGCGGCATGTGGATCGTCATCCCCTTTGTCCTCATCCTCGTGGTGTTCACGATGTTCGGCCAACGCCGAGAACGCAAGAAGCGCACGGCGCTCATGGAGTCGATCAAGCGGCACGATGAAGTGCAGACCATCGGTGGCATCATCGGCTCGGTGGTGGAGATCAAGGATGACATGGTCATCCTCAAGATCGACGAGAACTCGAATGTCCGAATGACCGTTGCGAAGAGCGCCATCGCGAGTGTCCGCACGGGCAGCACCCAGGGAGCCGCGTCTTGAACTTCCGAATCCTGCCGCGTTTGATTGTTGCTGTCGTTGTGATCGCATTCTGCGTGTGGCAAGTCATCCCATGGGAGACGAGCATTCGCCTTGGCAAGGACCTCCGCGGTGGAGTCAGCATGGTGTATGCGGTGGACATGCCCGAGGGCGGCGACCGTCAACGCATTCTCGCGCAGGTGATCGATTCGCTGAAGCGCCGCGTGAACCCGCAAGGTGTCCTCGACATTTCGCTGCAGCCGCAGGGGCTTGATCGCATTGAGGTGGTGATGCCGCTGCCTTCGCCGGAGGTGCGCGCTGCGGGCGAAGCCTTGCGCGATCGCATGGCTGCGCTTGGGGATCGCATGACGATTTCCCCGATTGAACTGCAGGCGGCGCTCGACGCCGGCACTGCGCCGCAGCTTGCACCCGCGCCCGTTGCGGGAGCCGCAGTCGCCGGATCGCGTCGGCAGGCGCTCGAGCAGTTGCAGGCGGCGGCGGCGAAGGCGCGCGAAGCGCGCAGCGCGTATCAGGAGGCACTCGCTCGCGGCGCGGACGCCGCGGAGCTCGGGCGCATCGAAGCGGAGATCGCGCAGGCAGAGGTGAACGACCGAAGCGCACGCGCGGTGATCGCAGCGGGCAACATCGATCAGGCGCGATTGCGCCGCGCCTTCGCCCTGTCGTCCGATCGTCCGCGACTGCGTGATGAGAAGGGCAAGGCGAAGTTCGCGGAGGACGGCTCTGCCGCGACGGGTCCGAGTCCGCGTGATCTTGAGGTGCAGGCCCTGCAGGCGCAGTTGCCCGACTTCGCCGATGAGATCGCCGCGCTCGCGAAGGCCTCGAGCGAGTATTCGGGGCAGGTCGGCGGCTATGACGACCCCGAGGACTTGAAGCGTCTGCTCCGTGGCGCAGGCGTTCTCGAGTTCCGTATCGCCGTGAGCGCCGCCGGTCCCGAGGGAGTGAATCCGGACGAACTGCGCAAGCAACTGGCTGAACGCGGCCCGGCGGGCACCGATTCGCCAGTCGCGCGTTGGTTCCCGATCAACGATCCGAAGCAGTGGGGGGATTCGCCCGAACAAATTGAGGCACTCCTCGCCGATCCGGTCTCATACTTGCGCAGCCGCGACATGGTTGGGGCCAAGTACGACGGACAGCCCTATGCGCTTCTCTACACCACCGACGCGATGAGTCTCGACCACCTCGGTGGGCGGCAGTGGTCGATGAAAGCGGTTTTCCCGAGCCAAGATCAACTCGGACGGACCTGCGTCGCATTCCAACTTGACCCGAGCGGCGGAATCCTGATGGGCAAGCTCACGGGTGCGAACATCGGTCGCCCGATGGGAATCGTTCTCGATGGACAGTTGTTTTCCGCCCCAACCTTGCAGTCGCAGATCCCTGGAAATGGGCAGATCACGGGATCGTTCACGCAGGAGGAGATCGACTACCTGATTCGAGTGCTGCAGGGCGGCGAACTCGAAGCGAAGCTGCGACCGGAACCGATTTCGGTCAGCATCCTTGGTCCTGCGCTGGGCCGCGACAATCTGCTTCGCGGTTTGACCGCAGTGCTCTTCGCCGCTCTCGCGACCGCGGCTCTGATGGCGGTGTATTACCTCGGAGCTGGGCTCATTGCGGACATCGCCGTCGTCCTCAATCTGGGAATGATTTTCGGCATCATGGCGATGATCGACGGGTCATTCACGCTGCCAGGTCTCGCTGGCATCGCGCTCGTGGTCGGCATGGCGGTCGACGCCAATGTGCTGATCCTCGAGCGAACGCGCGAGGAACTCGTGGATAACAAGGAGTCGCTCAAGAACGCTCTCGACCTCGGATTTGCACGAGCATTCAATGCCATCATCGACGGCAATGTCACGAACCTGATCGTCTGCGTGGTGCTGTACAAGTTGGCTGCGACGGAAGTGAAGGGATTTGCGCTCACCATGATGATCGGCGTGCTGACGACGCTGTTCACGGCCCTGTTCTGCTCGCGGATCATGATGGCCATTTTGGTGAACTGGCTTGGAGTGAAGCGCATGCCGATGCTTCCAACGCTGCTGCCTGGAATCATGAAACTGCTGCGACCGAGCGTCGATTGGCTTCGGTTGCGCTTCGTGATGTGGTCACTCTGCGCGATCGCCTCGATTGCGAGTCTTGTCTTGGCCATCGGTGCCGGGCGGGAACTGTTGGAGACTGAATTCCGCGGCGGCGTCACCATGACGATGGTCACCCGCAAGGCTGCTGCGGGGGAGCCCGCGTCGCCGAGTGGAAGACTCCTTCTGAAACGGGAGGATGTGGAGCGGCGAATTCACGAGATCGGTGCAAAGTCAGCGCTGCCGGCCGTGGCGGAGCTTCGTGCCGCCAATGTGTTGACCGTGGGTGAGTCATCCGCCGATGGGGCTTCCACGGGTTTCCAAGTTCGGGTCGCCAACCCGGCGGCGCTCGGTGACACCGAAACCGCCACCGAGCCCCTCGTGGAAGCACTCACCGTGGAGTTCGGCCAAGCGCTCGATGTCACCATGCCCGTGCGTTTTTCAGGGATGGACGATGCTGCGGGGGCGACATCAACCTTGGCACTGACTGGCGAGACACTGGGGGCCTCGATTGGATTCCCCAACGACAAGACTCCCGTCCGTGAGTTTGCTGGTGGCGTGGCGGTCGTCTTGAGAGACCTTCAGCCGGCCGTCACGCTCGAGGAGGCCACCACTCGAATCGCAAGAATGCGGAAGCAGCCCGACTTCTCGGGTCTCAGCGCGCGCCGTTTCGAGGTGGTGGGGCTTGAAGCAGCCGACCCATCGAATCCGTCCAAGGGATGGAAGTCCGTGGCAGTCATGGTTGTAGAGCCATCGGCCCTCCTGACGAAGGTCGATGCAGCAACTTGGGAACGAGTCGTGGCGCAGCCGGAGTGGCGCCTGATCCAAGCTGCCTTCACCGCCAAGCAGAGCCTTGAACAAGTCAGCAGTTTCTCTCCGGTGGTTGCCGCCAACCTCGCTGCGTCCGCAATCGTGGCGATCATTGTCAGTTTGGTCGGGATGGTGATCTACATCTGGCTGCGATTCGCGAGTTTCCGCTACTCCATGGCGACGGTGATCGCCGTGATTTTCAATGTCGTGATCTGCCTCGGCTGCCTCGCCCTGTCGATCCGGCTGACGGGGACGGATCTCGCCAGGCTGACTCTCCTCGAAGCTTTTCGCATAGATCTCAATGTGATCGCCGCCCTTTTGACGATCATTGGGTACTCGCTCAATGACACCATTGTGATTCTGGATCGAATCCGAGAAAACAAGGGCAAACTGCGGTACGCATCATGGTCGACAGTGAACGATTCCATCAACCAGACCTTCAGCCGAACGCTGATGACGGGTGGGACAACGCTGTTGTCGGCGGGCATCCTGTATCTCTACGGCGGACCAGCCATCCAGCCGTTTGCGTTCACGTTCATTGTCGGACTGATCGCAGGAACGATCAGCTCGGTCGTCATCGCAGGTCCGCTGACTTACTCCAAGGAGGAGGATCGCAGCGTGACGGCGGCAGGGCAGTCCGCCTCGGGCGGGCTGGCGACGGCCTCGCCGGCTTGACACAGACTTCACCGTCGGCGCGTAGGCCGACATTGACGGATTGCTTTGGCTGCATGGTCGCAGTCGGAGCGTGCATCACCATCACCCTCACTGGACATGGAGGTCCTCACTATGACTCGCGGTTCCAAGATTGTTGTTAGTTCGATTTTTGGACTCTTGCTTCTTGCAGGCGTCTACTTCGCGTTCCTTGCACCAAGCTCCGATCAGCGGCCCATCGATGGTGTTTCCGAACCATCGCCGCTCGCTGGCACCGAATCCCTGACCCTTGGACCCGGGCCGGGCTTGCCGCCACACTCGACAATCGACTCGGGTTCAGCTTTGGGTGCCGGGCCTGGTGTTGCGCCGAGCGGCGCAGCGACCGGCACCTCCGTCGGACCAAGCCTGAACGGTTTCGGGGATCTCACCGCACTGCCACCCTCGTCACCACCGAACGAATCCACCATCACGCCGGTTCAGCCGCAGCCGGTCAACCCGTCCGCAGTACCGACGGTGGTCGGAACGATCACGCCAACAACGCCGCCCGCGGTCGTGCCGCCGACGAACTTGCCTGAGACACAGCCCAAGTTCGCTGAAAAAACGGCGACGACAGCGAAGGCAAAGCCATCCAACTACACAAGCTACACGGTGAAGTCGGGGGACACCCTGTCGAGCATCGCGGGTGAGTGGTTCCGAGATGTCACGCGTTGGAAGGACATCGTTGCCGTGAATCCCGGGCTCTCGCCCCAGTCACTGCGCGTTGGGCAGAAGATCAATCTTCCTTCGAAGGCTGGTTCGCCCGCGGAGAAGTTGGCGGGTGGAAAGACCGGATCAAAGGCATCCAAGTCGTCCACATCTGCTGGATCCACGGATTCGGGCAAGTCCACCACGGGATCGCAGCATGTCGTGGCTGCCGGGGAAACGCTTGCGTCGATCGCAGCCAAGGCATACGGCAGCGGATCGTCCGCGAACTGGAAGCGCATCTATGAAGCCAACAAGAGCGTGATCGGAACAAATCCGAGCGCGTTGAAGGTTGGCATGAAGCTGGTCATCCCGGCGCGACAGGGCTGAGCGCCGTTCCATCGTTTGGTGATGTTCGTGAAGGACCCCCGCCCCTCGCAGGGCGGGGGTTTTTTTGTTCAGCGGTCCCTCTGCGCGGTTCCTCACGGCTGTCCCTGACAGGGGGCTGCTATCGTCTCTCCCTCATGAGCTACAAGGCAGTCCTCATTCCAGGTGACGGCATCGGTCCTGAAGTGGCGGATGCGGTGGTATCGATCCTCGCCGCTGCGGCTGCTCCCATCGAGTGGATTCCGCGGCTTGCTGGAGTCGCAGCCCTCGAGGGCGGCGCCAAGGAGTTGCTGCCGCCAGAGACTGTTGCAGCGGTCAAGGAGCACAAGTACGCGCTGAAGGGGCCTTGCACAACGCCGGTCGGCGGTGGGTTCTCCTCCGTGAATGTGGCGCTCCGCAAGACGCTCGACCTGTACGGTGCCGTTCGCCCCGTGCGTTCGCTGCCTGGCGTCAAGACGCGCTTCGACGGCGTGGACCTCATCGTGGTTCGCGAGAACACCGAGGGGTTGTACGCGGGCATCGAGAATGAGATCACGCGCGGTGTCGTCACGAGCGTCAAGGTTGCCACGCGCGACGCATGCACGCGCATCGCTGAGTTTGCGTTCCGCTACGCGGTCCACCGACAGCGGCGGAAGGTGTCGGTGTTTCACAAGGCGAACATCATGAAGCTGTCGGATGGGATGTTCATCCGCTGTGCCCGTGAGGTGCGTGAGGCGAAGTTTCCGCAACTCGAGTACGAAGAGCTCATCATCGATGCAGCGTGCATGAAGTTGGTGCAGGATCCAACACGCTTCGACGTGCTGCTGATGGAAAACCTGTACGGCGATGTCATCAGCGACCTCTGCGCGGGACTTGTCGGTGGACTTGGCGCAGTACCCGGCGCCAACTACGGCGAAGCCGGCTCGGTGTTCGAGGCAGTGCATGGCAGTGCTCCCGACATTGCGGGGAAGGGGATTGCGAATCCGCTCGCGCTCACCATGAGTGCCGTGATGATGCTCAACCATATGGCGGAAACGCACAACGACGCGTCGTTGGCGTCCACGGCAAAGCGCATTCGAGATGCATATGACCGCGCGCTTCTCGATGGATGCAAGACAGGCGACCTCGGTGGAACACTGAACACCAAGCAGTTCACGCAGGCGGTCATCGATCGCCTCTGACGCGGACAGGTGACTTGCGCCAGCCTTCTCGATTGTGGCGTGCGGTCAGCGATCGAGAAAACCAAGGAGCGCTTGCTCCGTGGCGGCAGGAGCATCGTGGAAGATCACATGCCCCGCACCCGGCAGGATCAATCCCTCCGCCCCCCGGATGCCTCGCACGTAGGGCTGCAGCAGTGAAGGATCGGTGATCCTGTCCTCCGCACCGAAGAGAATCAGCGTCGGTGCGCGGATGGATGCCAGACGCGGGGCGTTGCCATCGAGCAGAAATGGCCGCATCACTTCGGCCAGGGCGGCCAGCATCTCTCGTCGCTCCACCGCACGTGCCACGAGAAAGCGCCGAAATGGACTTGGGACGGGCGGAGGTTTCGAGAAGCAGAGTCCGATCACCCGGTCGAAATCTGCATCGCTCGAGAGGTCGAGTGGGTTGCCGCCATTCGCGACCTCTTCCATGAACGGATTGATCCTCGGCGGCATCAGCCCTGCGGGCGATTCAAGCACCAGTCGCCGTACGGACTCGGGATGCGCCGCCGCGTAGGCAGCCGCGAGCGCACCGCCCATCGATTCACCAACGACATCGACTTGGCCGAGATTCATGGCGACACGGAATGCCTCGATCCACTCGATGTAGCCATCGGCATCGAGCGGAGCTGCACCCGGCGGGAAAGGGTTGTCACCGAAGCCAGGCAGATCCGGTGCAACGACACGGCGCGACGGCGCCAGCCAGCGCATTTGCCCCATCATGGCTTCCTTGCTCGTTCCCCAACCATGCAGCAGCAGCACAGGGGTGAGTTCCAGTTGCAGCGGATCGAACCGCCCGCCGCCCGAGATGAACGGCACCGTGCGCCCATCGACCTCGGCAGAGTCAAGTCGCAGCCCAGACGCAATCCGCCCGATGGCCGATACCGCGGCATGAAATCCGCTTGGCCAGTTCCAGAGCACCACCACGCCAACAAGGATCCAACCAATCAGCACCAGCAAGGTGATCAGCGTGCGGCGCATGAACAACAGCACCGTTGCAGTCATGATCGGTTCCGTCGAGGCGAGGATTCGCCCGACCGTGTTGCAGCAGGCTGCGCCCACCAATCGCCGCGAAGCGAAACGAGCAGCGCCTCCACGCGGGCACGAGCGGCAGCATCATTTCCACCTCCGGCGCATCGCATCGCGGCAGCCAGGATCGTCGGCGGCAAGGGCGATTCCACGTCGATGCGCCGCCGCTGCAGCGGATGGAGAAAGCCAATCCGCCAGGCATGGAGAAGAAGCGGGGGAGCGTTCGAGCTTCGGCGCGGTGCGCTGGTGTTGGGTGGCAGCAACGCGCGGTACACGCGTTCGCCTTCGACGGGTGCGCCGAGCCAAGCGAGGTGCGCGCGGATCTGATGAAGCCTGCCCGTTTCGATCGCGCATGCGATCAGTGCACTGCCATTCGCCTGGGCAACCACACGCCAGTGCGTCACGGCGGCCACGCCGCTGCGCCGCGGAACGCTGATCTTCAGATCACCACGGCGGACCTCTTCGAGGGGTTCCCGACAGGTGCCATGCGTCCGCGGCAGCCGCCCGCGCACGATGGCGAGATAGGTCTTGGCCACGGAACGCGCCTCGAACTGCGCACGCAACGAGTCGTAGGCCGCGGCACTGCGCGCCAGAAGCACCACGCCCGATGTCTCGCGGTCGAGTCGGTGCAGCAACCCCCAGTCGCGATCTGCGCCGAGGGCGGCGAGAGCGCTTCCATCGACCGCGAATGCGCCGTTCAAGAGCGAGTCGTTCGCATGTCCGAGCCCGGGCAGGGTGACCGTCCCCGCGGGTTTCTCGACCGCGAGCAACGCGTCATCCCGCAGCAACACCACGCATGGAACGGCGGCGTTGGCAGATGGGGCGTGTTCCACGCTTAGCATCCTAGGCTTCACAGGAAAGGCTTCACTCCCATGTCGGCCACACAGCACATCACGCACGGACCGAGTCCGCGGCTCGCGCCATTCGGCGAGTCGATCTTCACGACGATGAGTCGCCTTGCCACGGAGCACCGAGCGGTCAACCTCGGTCAGGGATTTCCTGATTTCGACGGGCCAGACTTCGTGAAGGAAGCTGCACAGCGTGCCATCGCGGAAGGGCATGGTCAGTACGCCCGCGCATTCGGGCTTGTGGAGACCAATCGCGCGATCGCTGCTGCCGCGCATCGGACATGCGGGTTCGAGATTGACCCTGAGCGCGAAGTCACGGTCACGGCGGGTTGCACCGAAGCAATCGCGGCGTGTTTGCTCGGGTTGCTTTCGCCCGGGGATGAAGTGGTTCTTCTCGATCCCTCCTACGACTCCTACGCAGCCTGCGTGGCGATGGCCGGAGGCATCGCACGGCGCGTTCGATTGGAGGGGCCCGACTTCCGCATCCACCGTGCGGATCTTGAAGCGGCGTTTTCGAACCGGACCAAGGCGATTCTCCTCAACTCGCCGCACAATCCGACGGGGCGGATGTTCGAGCCAGACGAATACGCCATCGTGGCGGAACTGGCTGAGCGGCACGATGCGATCATTCTCTCCGACGAGGTGTATGACGCGATCACCTACGCGCGACCGCACCAATCCATCACGCAGTTGCCCGGGGTGCGCGAACGCGCGGTCATCTTGGGAAGTCTGGGCAAGACCTTCTCGCTGACTGGGTGGAAGATCGGCTGGACGATCGCGCCTCCGTCGATCACGGCTGCCATCCGATGCGCGCATCAGTTCCTCACCTTCTGCGCGGCAACACCGCTGCAGCGCGCCGCGGCCGATGCGCTCAGCGCCGTGTGCCGCGACGACACTTACCTCCGCCAACTGCACGCCGATTACACCGCGCGGCGCGCGATGATGCTCGAGATCCTGAGCGAGGCAGGCTTCCGATGCGTCGAGCCGCAGGGTTCGTACTTCATCCTGGTCGATGCGGTCGAGGCGGGCTTTCCAGACGATGTCACGGCTGCGCGCCGATTGGTGGCGGACGCGGGGGTCGCTGCAATCCCCGCGAGCAGCTTTTATGACCCAGTGAATGCCGATCGTCGATGGCTTCGTTTCGCGTTCTGCAAGCGAGAATCGACGATGCTCGAGGCACGGCGCCGCCTTCTGGCGAACCCGCCGCGCCGCTTGGCGGAACGGGCAGTTTGATGTAGCCTCTCCGACCCTATGTACGCGATCATCGAAGACAGCGGAACGCAGATCATGGTGCGCAAGGACGATGTCATTGACATCGATCTTCGGAAGATCCCCGAGGGATCATCGACCGTGACTTTCGAGAAGGTGCTCGCGGTCGGTTCGCAGGACGGCTCGGCCGCCCGCATCGGCACACCCTATCTCGCGAAGGTGACGGTCACGGCCGAAGTCGTCGGCGGCACGGCGGAAAAGACGACACTGAACAAGTATTCCCGCCGCAAGGGCTACCGCCGACACAAGGGACACACGCAGAAGCACATCCAGGTGCGCGTCACCGACATCGCCGCGTGATTCGCCGCGGAACTCGCCGCGGAACTCGCCGCCGAATCGCAACGCGCGGGCTCAGGCCTGTGAGAGCACATCCAGCATCGCTTGGGGGGATTCTGCCTCTCCCGTGAGCGCGCTCAGGAACGCCGCTTCCATCACCGCTCGAACGCGCTGCAGCAACTGCGGGGGCAGTTCGGCAACACACGGAGGGGTCAATGCGGCGCTCAGGAGCGCAGACGGCGCAGAGTCTTCGCCCTCGGTGTGACTCGGTGCAGGTGTCTCGAGGACTTCATTCGTTGGGCTCCGCCACTCCATGTGCCGATCGTCCACGAAGATCGCGCCGACCGATCCGCTGACAAGCGCGCATCGGCGCCAATGCGAATGGCGATTCGAAGCGGTGAGTGATGCAGTCCTCCCATCCGTGAATGCGCATGTCACGCTGATCGAGCCCTCCCAGAAACGAAACAGGCGTGAACTTGCGTCGGGCTGCGATTCGTGAGTTCGGTGCAGGCGTTCCGCCGTGCTCGCTGCACTGACACGCTCGGGCATGCCGAGCCACTGCACCAGCAAGCTGCAGACATCCTGCAGCCGCGCCAAGAGCGATCCGCAGTTGCTCGGCGCGACGGAAGCTGCATGCAACAGCTCGGGTGCCATGCCCTGCGAAAGAAACGCACTTGCCTGGGCGAAGGAACCCTCATGTGGAAAGCCCGGAAGTGGAATCTCCACGGTGCGGTGCAGCTCGCGTCCGGAGTGTCGCATCCAAGGCTCGGTGGTGAACAGCACGCTGGCATGACTTGCCAGCGCATGTTCCTCGTCGGAGTTTCCAAATCCAACATGAACGATCGGCACATGCGAATGCGCCGCACAGAAACTGCGAAGATCGCTCGTGGATGCGCTCGCGACACCAAGCGCATCGCGGACGGCACGGAGAGGTGATCCGATGCGGACCGATCCCACGGGGCGACTCTGAAGTCCTCGAATGACCCAATCGGGAAGCGCTTCCCTCGACCACACGGCAAGCGAGGGAATCTGGCGGTTGTCCGCGGAGTCGATTTCAAAATGTGAACGGTTCTCGCTCATCCTGGGGTGCAAGGCAGCCACCACGATAGAGTCGGCTCGTTCCGCTCGCATTCCGCCCAAGGGCGAGCTACCCTTTCCCCGTGGTCAGGCAATCGCCCTCGGGATCTCCCCGAGCGAGGAAAGTCCGAACACGACAGGACACGGTGGTGGCTAACGGCCACCAGCCTCAGCGCAGGCTCGGGACAGTGCCACAGAAAAGAAACCGCCGAGGCTTCTGCCTCGGTAAGGGTGAAAAGGTGCGGTAAGAGCGCACCGCCTTCTCGGTGACGGGAAGGGCACGGCAAACCCCACCGCGTGCAAGCGCAAGCAGTCCTCCGGCGGATCTTTCCGCCAACCGCTGTCCGCGGCATGAGGACGGGTCGCGTGCTTTGAGTCCAGCGGCAACGCTGGTCCAGAGAGAAATGATTGCCGCCCGAAAGGGAACAGAATTCGGCTTACGACCACATGCGCGGGGCGGATCTCCGAAAGGGGATCCGCCTCACCTTTTTTGCGAAGGACAAACTGCCGATTTTCTCGTTTCAGAAAAAGCATCTGCAAAGCACTGCAAACACGATGGTTAGCGTTGGAGTGGACTTGGCTTGATCCAAAATCCTTGAATGGGTTGCGTCCATCGGTAAACTGCGACTCGACATGAATTCGCCCACAAAAGTCACCAGTCTGCAGGCTTACACGCTGCTGCTTTACCGGAAGGCCGTTCACCCAGAGTTCTTTGACATCGAATCTCGCCGGCGTATCGAGAACGGTGCGATCGAGGCGGAGGCATGGATCTTCCGCGGTGGGCAGGTGGTCCGCTTTCAGATGGACAGGCTGTGCGTGTGTGAAGTCGTGACGGACAAGCCAAGCGCCCTGCCCGAGCGCGGACTCACGAAGAACATGCTCTGCGCAGGCGAGCATGAACATGAAGAGCCTCTGGCGGAAAAGCTGACCTTCATGACGGCGGTGCAGACTGAGACATTGGCTGACCACCTTTATGTTGGCACCTACCGAGAGATGATGGCCCATGTGCGGGACAACGGATCACTCTCTGTGCAGTGGAATGACGCCACGAGCGGCAAGCCGAATCTTTCCTTGATCGACTTGCAGCGGTTCCGCACCGAGATCCATGTGCAGGGCTGGCACCTGCGAAGTGACTGTGGCTTGGTCCTGCGAACGCAGTCCATGTTTCAGTTGAACGATCCCGCCGCCAAGGGCGCGCAGCGCGAGACGCGGTGAGCCAAGCCGCACGCAGTGGTTCTCGCGGTGGATTCGAGGACTCTGTTGCACAGCCCCATGTCACTGATCTGTCCGCGCTGCGTGCGTGCGTGGAGTCCGACCGACTGATGGGCGTGGTGGATGTGCCACTGGGACACTGGACTCCACCGAAGCGCTCCGCCGAGCCCCCGCAGCCCGTTCCGCTGTCGGCGGACCGACGCTCGCAGTCCGCTGCCATGCTCGCGGAACTCCACGAGCGACATGATCGTGAGTGTCCGCATTGCACCACCGCGACGGGGCACAAGCGCACGGTCTTTGGCGAAGGCGATCCATGCGCCCGACTGATGTTCGTGGGTGAGGCCCCTGGCGAAACCGAGGACACGCTCGGTCGCCCATTTGTGGGCAAGGCAGGGCGGAAGCTCGATGAGATGATCCAGGCGATCGGACTGCGGCGCGAGGACTGCTACATCGCGAATGTGCTGAAAAGCCGCCCACCCGAGAATCGCGCGCCATTGCCGCTTGAGATTGAACGCTGCAGTCCATACCTCGTGCAGCAGTTGCTGATCATTCGTCCTCGGGTGATCATGACGCTCGGCGGTCCAGCCACCAAGATGCTCATGAAGACGGATGTCGGCATCGTGAAACTCCGAGGCACATGGTCGCAGTGGACCGCGCCGCCTGGCAGCCCGCTCGAATCGATTCCGCTGATGCCAACCTTCCATCCGGCTTATCTGATCCGCAACTACACGCTCGAAACCCGCGCGCAGGTGTGGTCAGATCTGAAGGCTGTCATGCAACGGTTGGCGGAGTCGGACTGACGCTTCCGAATGGCCCTTTCGGGGGGATTTCTCGGGGAGAAACGGCAGCATTCTGTGCCCTTGAGTCGAACTCGCTGCGCGCCGCTGCGTATCAATTGGCAAGACTGTCCCCACCAAGCAAACTCCACCAAGCAACCCCCACTCAGCAACCCCCACGAGGAGCCCTGCCGCGATGACTCTGCGGCGGGCTCTTTTTTTATTGATTCAGCAAACGGTGTGAGTTGCGGTGGGGCTCTCGAAAAGGTCCAGATGCCGCGATGGATTGCCGAAGGCGACAGGTTGTTCGCACCCTGCTGTCCATCCTTTGCAAAGTCCGCCCCACCTTGTTCGGTTTTACGCGGGAGCTCCACCCTCACTGACCTCCTGCTTCGAGCGGGAATCGAGCAGGATGGTCACGGGCCCATCGTTCACGAGTGCCACCTTCATCGATTCTCCGAAGCAACCGCGCGCCACGGGGAGACCGCATGCCTCGACAAGACCGCATGTGCGTTCGTAGAGGTCGCGCGCGGCCGCTGGCTCCTCGGCTCTCGAAAAGCCTGGACGATTCCCCTTGGATGCATCACCAAGCAGCGTGAATTGACTGATCAGGAGAATGCCCCCCGAGACATCGACGACGCTTCGGTTCATCTTTCCGTCGTCATCCGCAAAAATGCGGAGCGCCACGAGCTTTCGGGCGATCCACTCCGCATCGCGCTCCGAGTCCCCGCGTGCAACGCCGAGGAGCACCAACAGTCCGCGCCCGATCGAACCGACCACTTCGCCATTCACCCTCACGCTGGCCTCGGCGGCGCGTTGCACCACCGCGATCATGGCGCTTAGACCTTCAGGAGCGCCATGGCAGCGCAGGTGACGAGCGCGGCGCCTTGTGGGTCAAGTTCCGCCGGCGATTGGCTGTACTCCACGAGTTCCGGCAGTCCGCCTGTCATCAGCTTGGCGGCGGTCATGTTCCCGATGCTGCACCAGCGTTGGTGGTTCTGATCGTGGCCCACTTTGCCAAGAAAAGCCTCCATGTTGCCCTCGAGGTATGTGGAGAGCAGCGAGCGGTCGTAGGCCTCCACTTGGCGGCGAATCTCCGTGCCCACCGGTGTCTGGTCGCCAAACTGCGGTCCGACATGGCTGAGATCCGCGCTCGCCACGACGAGGGTCTGTCCCTCTGCGGCGTTCAGCAGGTCCTGCATGACGGGAACAAACTCGTCGAACGAGACCCGCGCACCATCGTCGGCGATCATCGGCACCAGTGGACTCGGGACGAGTGCGGCAACGATCGGCACCCGACCAATCACTTCGTGAATCCACGGGAGTTGAATGCTGATCGAGTGCTCTCCGAGGAGATCCACCTCATCCTTGAAGAGCCGATCTCCGAGCTTCGACGCGAGCGCATCGAGCAGGGGAGCATCAGGCGCGAACGCACCAAAGGGGCTGAGGAAGCCATGACGACTCATCACGATGCCATCACCGCTGCCGAAGTGATTGGTCCCGAGAATGACCACGCGGGCAAACTTCTTGCACGTTCCGATCGACTTGTACGCGGCGGCATAGGTCGACTTGCTGCGCGCATAATCCATGTGTGGAGTCACGATGCCGAGGAGTTCCCCATCGAGTTCTGGATCCTCTGCGGCCGCAAGCCACTCGCCGATGTTCTTCTTTGCTTCTTCAGCCGTTGCACCAGCGGCCTCCGCGGCGGCCGAGCGGAACCCGCCGTCGGTCACCACCCGCGTCATCGCCTCCCGTTCAAGCCGATCGCAATTGGGTCCCCACAACAGCCCAGACTCATCGAGGGCCTTCACAAGCTGAACAAGAAAGTCCGTGGGTGCGCCGCTGAGTTCGCTGATCTCCTGAAGACTCTTCTCGCCCCGAAAGGCGCCGAGGAGAGGGAGGATTTCAGGCGGCACGACGGGGCACTGCCCATCGCCGCGCAGATTGGCTGGGTCACGAAGCGCGACAAAGACCTTCTTTTGGTCATTTTCGACGCCGATAGGGTGAAACTGCCTGATGTGCGGACGATCGAGGTGGGAGGGGAGGTCCGCCATGGGTAGGAAAGTGTACGGTCGCGCCCCCGTCATCAACATCCGCCCCGCCAGAATCACCCAATACAAACCGAGCGATCAAAGATCCGCCCACGAACAGCCGAAGCGGTTTCATCGAGTATCTTCCTTCACCCATTCGGCGTCTTCGCGTGACCATCATCAGGAGCAGGACCAAACCACCATGACACACCCAACCGTCGCCTTCATTTGTGCCAATCGCGTGACTGCACTCTGTGCGGGTCTCGTTGCTTGCTCCATCGCTCTTGCGACTTCGGCGCAGGCCCCGCAGGGACAGCAGGAAGCGCCGCCCGCGCTGCCGGATGGTGCGCCGATTCCGATGCCAAGTGCGTCACCGGGTGCGGGCGGCATTTCGCGGACCAATCCAGCGGGGTCATCCACCCAAGGTGCCATCTCGAACAAGCCGAGTCTTGCACCGAACCAGAAAGATGCCTCGGCGCAGAAGCCTTCTCCCGCTGGCACGGATGTGCAAACTCCATCCGGGCCGCCGCCGATTGTCTTCGATCCGCCGATTCTGAACCTCGGCGAGATGCAGGCTGATATCCCCAAGACTGGGGTGATCAAGATCCGCAACGTCACGGACAAGCCAGTCACGATTGCTCGGGCCGTTCCGGGATGCGGTTGCACGACGGCGAATGCTCCGAAGGATCCAATCGCGCCAGGTGGATTTGCCGAGATGGAGATCACCCTGAAACCTGGTCCAAAGCAGGGGGTCACCTTGTCGAAGCGTGTGACCTTCCAGATCGACGGAGCTGCGCCCGTGATCCTCACGGTGGAGGGGCAGGTCGTTGCATACATCACCGTGACGCCCGATGCCATCGACGGACCTGAGAAGCCAGAGACTGCAAAGGCCGACTCGGGGAAGATCGTGCTCGCTGCAGTCGACAAGCAGCCCTTCAAGATCACAGCCGTGAATCCGCCGGTCGTGCAGTCCATCAGCGACACGTCGTCGCAGGAGCATGTGCTGCAAGTCGATTGGCAGAAGTGGCAGGATCAGGGTCGTCCGATCAAGCTGACGATTGCCACGGACCATCCGAAGGCGTCATCACTCGGCGTCATGGTCAAGCGGCCGATCACCGCATCGGATCGTCCCAATCCCATCGAGCCGACCCAGCGTGCAACCACGCAGCCCACCAGTGAACTGGTGGTTGCTGCGCAGCAGGGCAATACGGCGCGTGTGAAGGAACTGCTGGCGGTGCCGGGTGTCAACGTCAACGAAACCGATCCGGGAACGGGACGCACGGCGCTCCACTGGGCGGCTCGTGAGAATCGCACCGAGATCATCGATCTGCTGATCGCCGCGAAGGCGGATCCCAACTCCTTGGATCGAACCGGCAAGGGACCCCTGACGCTGGCCGCCGAAACCGGCAGCGTCGACGCAGAGAAACTGCTGATCGCCAAGGGGGCGAGTCTGAGCAACAGAGATTCCATCGGCGGCACGCCGCTCATCTGGGCATGTGGACTCGGGACGGGTGAGTCCGTGAAGGTGCTGCTCGACGGCGGCGCGGATGCGACGATCACCGATGTCAATGGTCTCACGCCACTGATCTGGGCAGCCGGCATCGGGAAGCCAGAGTCCGTCGCGATTCTCCTCGAGCGGAATCCCAATTTGCCGCTCGAGGTGAAGGACGGCGTCACTGGCGATACAGCCCTGATGCGTGCTGTGCGCAGCGGCAAGCTTGAGAGTGTTCGCATGCTGATCAACCGAAAGGCAGATGTGAATACCGTGAACAAGCAGGGGTACTCGCCCGTGCAGCTCGCGGCGATGTCCGGAACTGCAGAAAAGGTGAAGTTGCTGATCGAGGCGAAGGCGGACCTGTCTGCGAAGGACGCGACTGGACGGACTGCCATGGACTTGGCGCAGCGCCGGACGGATGCGGCTGGTCGCGAGATCTACGAGTTGCTGAAGGCGAGCGGTGCGAAGAGTTCCGTTCCGCTGCCTCCGCAGGGTGGATCGGCTGATTCGGGCAAGCCTGCGGGACAGTAAAGTCCGCAGGCATGACCACGCTTTCACGCTCTGATGCGCGGGGCTCTGCCGCGCCTGCTGTCTATGCGCAACTGATTGAACGCTGCCGCGACGCCCATCTGATCGAGGCGACTTCGGCGATCCTCGGTTGGGATCAGGAGACCATGATGCCCGCGGGCGGCGTGGTGCTCCGTGGCAGGCAACAAGCTGCTCTCGCTCGCATTCACCACCAACTGTCCACGGCGCGCGAAGTGGGCGACCTGCTCGAGGGGTGTGAGGCGGACCGCACCTTCATGGAGGGCGGCTCGGCGGAGGCAGCGAATGTGCGGGAGATTCGCCGCGATTACGACAAGGCAACCAAGTTGCCCGAATCGCTCGTGAGCGAACTGGCGCAGGTATCGAGTGAGGCGCAGCATGAGTGGGCAAAGGCGCGCAAGGCCAGCGACTTTGCGCACTTCCTTCCCTGGCTGAAGCGGTTGGTGCAGTTGAACCGTGACAAGGCGGCGTGTCTGGGGATCCCCGCAGGTGGAGAGGCGTGGGACGCGCTCGCAGACACCTTTGAGCCAGGGTGTACGGCCGCGTCGGTCGCGGCGGTGTTCACGCCGCTGCGCAACCGGCTGGTGAAGCTGATCGCAGAACTGCGCGGTGCCAAGCGCGGACCGTCGAACCGTTTCAATGAAACGGCGCTGCCCGTCGACCTGCAGACATCATTCGTGCGCATGGTGACCGAGACGATCGGCTTCGATTTCCAGCGCGGACGGCTTGATTCGAGCACGCACCCATTTTGCGGCGGGAGCCACTGCAACGATGTGCGCATGACAACGCGCTACTGTGAGACCTGCCTGAACGACGCGCTCGGTTCAACGATGCACGAAGCGGGGCATGGCATGTACGAGCAGGGACTCCCGGAGAGTGCCATCGGTACTCCGCTCGGCACTGCCGTTTCGTTGGCGATCCACGAGAGTCAAAGCAGGCTTTGGGAGAACCAGGTCGGTCGAGGCTTGCCCTTCTGGAAGTGGTGTCGACCGCACCTCGTTTCGCACTTTGGATCGTCCGTGGACAGCTTCTCGGTCGACGAGTTGTACGGGGCAGCGAACATCGTCGAGCCCGGGTTCATCCGCGTCGAGGCCGATGAGGCGACGTACAACCTGCATGTGATGGTTCGGTTCGAGCTCGAACGCCTGCTGATTGGTGGGCAACTCGATCCAGCGGACCTGCCTGCGGAGTGGAACCGTCGCTACCGCGATTTCCTCGGACTCGAAGTGCCGGATGATCGCCGCGGCTGTCTGCAGGATGTGCACTGGAGCATGGGCGCATTCGGCTATTTCCCGACCTACACGCTCGGAACGCTTTACAGCGCGCAACTCTTCTCCGCGGCTCAAGGAGATTTGCCGGGTCTGGCGGATGGGTTCGCGCGCGGGAACTTTGCGCCGCTTCTGAACTGGCTGCGAACGAACATCCACGCCCACGGTCGGCGTTACTCGCCGGCAGATCTGTGCACGCGGGCCACGAAGAAGCCGCTCAGCAGTGAGCCGTACATCGAGTACCTCGAAGGAAAGCTGCGCCCGCTGTACGGGCTGTGATGGGGGGTTTGAGGATCTCTGTCGAGTTCAGGGCTTCGATTGCCCCGGCGGCCCCGCCACGGCAGATGGGTTCGTGAAGCGGGATGTGGCGTCGGTGAGGGCTTTCCCAGGATCGCGTCCCGGGATGCGACCAAAAATGGAAATCAGAACAACGGCGACCGTCCAGAGTGGCAGGGATCCCACGCCAGGAACCGCCTCGGCGGCGAGAATCGGCAAGATCAGCATGGGGCGACCGAGCGCCAGCCACAGGAGTGTGGCGGTCACTGCATCGACGGCCAGCACGGCTGGGAAGGTGACGATGAGACTGCTCGTCAGGAATGAGAACACATCGGACGCGATGGCGATGCCGAGCGCAAGCACGATGCGAGCCCAAGAGGGACGCTGCCAAGGTGGCGGAGCAGTGCCACCCGAACTGGATGGTGTTTCGGGTGACCCCGCTGCGCCTGAAGCGGTGGATGGCCCCGAGTCAGTCGTTCGTCCGTCGGTTTCGCCCATGCTGTGTACCCTTGCCGGACTCTACCCGATCCGCCCATGGCATACGACCGCTCCATCATCCGAAATGTGGCCATCATCGCTCATGTCGATCATGGAAAGACAACGCTCGTCGATGCGCTCCTGCGTTCATCGAGTGCGGCGGGGGAGGTGGAGCAGGACGCCGAGTGCGTGATGGATTCGAACCCGCTCGAGCGTGAGCGCGGCATCACCATCCTCTCGAAGAACTGCGCGGTGGATCATGTGGTACGGCGTGGTCCCCGGAAGGGTGATGCCATCCGTGTGAACATCATCGACACGCCCGGCCACGCGGATTTCGGTGGCGAAGTGGAGCGCGTGCTGCGTATGGCCGACGGCTGCCTGCTGCTCGCAGATGCGATGGAGGGACCGATGCCGCAAACGCGCTTCGTCCTCTCGAAGGCTCTTGAAGTGGGGCTTCGTCCGATCCTCGTGGTGAACAAGTGCGATCGGCCGGACGCTCGGCCCGATGCGGTGGTGGACGAGGTCTTTGACCTCCTCGTCGATCTGGGAGCGGATGATCATGCTCTCGACTTCCCGGTGGTGTGGGCTTCCGGTCGCGAAGGTTGGGCGAGCCGCGACCGCGAGGATCGAACGCACGGTGTCGAGGATCTGTTCGCAGTGATCGCCGAGCATGTGCCCCCGCCGACGGGCGACCCGAGGGCCGCGCTGCAGTTCCTCGTGGTCAATCTCGACTCCAATGACTATGTCGGTCGCTTGGGGATCGGTCGGGTCTTCGATGGAACGCTCCGGACTGGTGCCGTGGCAGTGTGCAAGTCCGACGGTTCCGTGCGAAAGGGTCAGGTCCAGGGGATCAAGCGCTTCGAGGGACTCGCGCGCGCGCCCGCCGAAGTGATCGAGGCGGGCGATCTGTGCCTCATTGAGGGCATCACGGACATCGAGATCGGGGACACCGTCTGTCAGCCAGACTCGCCCAATCCGCTTCCGCGCGTGCATGTTGACGAGCCGACGCTTCATATGGTCTTCCGCATCAATGACGGACCGCTCGTCGGGCGGGAGGGCAAGTTTGTCACAAGCCGACAGATCGCCGAAAGGCTGGAGCGCGAACTGCGCTCGAATGTGGCGCTTCGCGTCGCTCCAGGCGAGAGTGCCGAGGAGTTCCATGTCTCTGGGCGCGGACTACTGCATCTCGGCGTTCTGCTGGAAACAATGCGCCGCGAGGGTTTCGAACTCACCGTGGGCAAGCCCAATGTGATCGAGCGCGAGATCGCGGGCGTTCGGCATGAACCGTATGAACGCCTCGCGCTCGATGTGGCGCAACACGCGATGGGACCCGCGATGGAATTGATCGGGCAGCGCGGCGCGGAAGTGACCAAGGTGGACATGCGCGGCTCGCGCACCCACATTGAGGCGGACATTCCTGCGCGCGGATTGATTGGACTCCGCAACAGGATCCTCAATGCCACGGGCGGCGAGGCCGTGATGCACCACTCCTTCTGCGACTACAGACCTGTTCGGATGGCGCCCCGCAAGCGCAGCAATGGCGTGATGGTTGCGGTCGAGGCTGGCACGGCGACCACGTATTCGCTCCTGAACCTGTCTGACCGCGGCGTGATGTTCGTCGCCAATGCCGACGTCATCTATGAAGGCATGATCGTCGGTGAACACAACAGGGACAACGATCTGCATGTCAACGTGGTGAAGGCCAAGGCCATGTCGAATGTGCGCGAGTCGAACAAGGAGGCGACCGTCGTGCTCAAGGCTCCACGCCCACTGACGCTGGAGTCCGCGCTCGAGTACCTCGAGTCCGATGAGTTGGTCGAGATCACGCCGACGGCAGTCCGAATCCGCAAGCGCATCCTGAAGGAGAGCGATCGGCGCCGCATCACGCGGCAGCAGAAGGACAAGGAGGCGGCTGCCGCCGCTGACGAAAGCGCATCCGCGGGATCCGTCTAGCATCGAAGGGGTCATGCCGACGATCGTCCAGAAGTTCGGCGGTACGAGCGTTTCCGATCCGGATCGCATTCGCCGAGCCGCGTCGCGTGTTGCCGATGCTCGCGAGGCTGGGTTCGATGTGGTGGTCGTGGCAAGTGCGATGGGCCGCACGACGGACGACCTCATTGAACTTGCCGAGCGGATCAGCCCCGTGCCGGATCGCCGGGAACTCGACATGCTGATGGCGACGGGGGAGCAGGCGAGCGTGGCTCTGTTGGCGATGGCGCTGCGCGAGCGTGGGTGTTCGGCCGGGGCGCTGACGGGTGGGCAAGCCGGCATCCGAACGGACGGGGTGCATGGGCGTGCACGCATCACACGGATCGAATGTGGTCGGCTCGAGCGAATGCTCTCGCGTGGCGAGATTCCTGTCGTGGCGGGGTTTCAGGGCACGAGCGAAGAAGGCGAGCTGACGACGCTCGGTCGCGGCGGGAGCGATACGACCGCCGTTGCCCTGGCGGCGGCGCTTCGCGTGCGCGAGCAGGGAGGCTGCTGCGAGATATTCACGGATGTCGATGGCGTGTACACCGCAGACCCGCGGCTGGTGCGTCATGCCGTGAAGTTGCCACGCATTTCCTACGAGGAAATGCTGGAACTCGCGGCTCTGGGCGCGGGCGTCATGCATGCGCGCGCCGTGCTGTTTGGCGAGAAGTACGGTGTGCCGATCCACGTTCGACATAGCCAGAAGCCGGATTCGGGAACCATGATTTCACGGGAGAATGCATCGATGGAAGAACTTGCCGTTGTCGGGTGCGCACTGAAGGATGAACTTGGGCGGGTCAGCATCCGACAGGTTCGCAACGCCGTCGGACTGCAGGGGCGCCTGTTCACTGCGCTCGCACACTCGAATATCGTCGTCGATGACATTGTCCAGACCGAGCAGGGGGCCGCAACGATGATCGCCTTCACGGTGGAGCATCCGGATTTGGGTGATGCCAAGCAGATCGTGGCGCGCACACTCGCTGAACTGGGTGAGGGTGAGATGTCAGTCGAGGTGGGACTGGCCAAGGTGTCCGTGGTCGGCGTGGGGATGAAGAGCCACGCGGGAGTCGCGAGCCGGATGTTCCGCGCGCTCGGCGATGCCGGAATCGGCATTCACAACATCACGACGAGCGAAATCAAGATCAGCTGCATCATCGACCACGCGGAGGGTCAGCGCGCCCTCGAAACGGTTCACTCCGCGTTCGGTCTGGGGCTTGGAAACAGCGCGACCGTTGCGATGCAGATCGATTCCTCACGAATCTAGCCATCCATGAGCGGGGTCCCAAGTCATGCTTTGTGGAGTGGCGCCGGAGGAAGCACCGATGAGCGCCCGCCGAGTCTTCGCGGCATCAAGCCGGAACGTCTGATCGCCTCGGGCGGTTTCGGCTGCGTGTGGCTGTGCGAGCAGCAGGGGGCGCTTGTTCGCAAGGTCGCGGTGAAGGTGCTGCGTTCGATGATGCCGAGCGCGGCGACGCGGGCGCGCTTCGACTCCGAGGGTCAGTTGTTGGCGCAGTTGAGCCATCCCAACATCGCGCAAGTGTTTTCGGCAGGGGAAATGGATGATGGTCGCCCCTATCTGCTGATGGAATGGGTGGATGGTCAGCCGCTGCTCGAGTGGTGCGATGCCCGTCAGTTGTCGCTCGATGATCGGCTCGGCGTGATGCAACAGGTGGTCCTCGCCGTGCAGCATGCTCATGCCCGCGGCATCATCCACCTCGATCTCAAGTCCGCCAACATTCTTGTGCGCGAAATCGATGGCCAGCCGGTTGTCAAGATCATCGACTTTGGAGTGTCGCGCCTGTTTGAGGGAATCGACGCCGTGCACGACCGGCAGGCACGCGAAGCGGTCGGAACGCTGGACGCGATGGCACCCGAGCAGTGCGATGAGACCGCCGTCCTGGACACGCGCACCGACATCTACGCGCTTGGCTTGGCGCTCCATCAGCTGGTCGCGGGACTGCCGGCGCGCGATCTCGGCGCGCTGCGTTCCACGGCACCCGCCGAACTTCGGCGACTGCTGGAGTCACGTGTGTTGCCCCCGAGTGCTCGCCTTCGCATGGCTGCCGCCAACACGCCGTCGGAAGCGGAAGCGGTTGCCAAGCGGCGCAGTGCGACGCTTTCTCAACTGATCCGCCGCGTGACGGGGCAGCTCGATGCGGTCGTCCTGCGATGTCTCGAACCGCTCGGGGACGATCGATACCCGACATGCCACGCGCTCTCGACGGATCTCCGCCGTTTCCTCGCGCACGAGCCAGTGGAGGCGTCGCTCGCGCCGACGCTGACACGCCTACGCCTGTTTGGGCGCCGACATCGGATTGCCATCGCTGCGACCGGAGTCGCGGCAGCCGCGGTGGCGACGGGCGTGATCTTGATGGCAATGGGATTGTCCGAGGCCCGCCTTCAGCTTGCGCGCGCCACACGCTTGCACGACTTCAACACCACCATGCTGGGCGCCGTGGACCCAGATACCGCGAAGGGAATGGATACGCGGCTGCTGGAAGTCATCTTGGCGAAGACTGTGGCCGACATCGACCGCGTGTTTGCCGACGACGTGGAACTCGCTGCCGATGCACATTCGGTCGCCGGAATCGCGTATCGCGCCATCGGAAAATACGACCTGGCGTTGAAGCATCTGCGCATTCATGAGCAGTTGCTCAGCGATCATCACGATCCAGAAAACAGTCGGCTGCTGGTTGCGCGAAACGAACTCGCCAATGCGTTGCTGCTCAACGGGCAGCGTGATGTGGCCGCGCCTCTGTTTGAGCAAGTCCTTGAGATCCGCAAGCGCGTGTTTCCCGAGGGACATGAGCACCTGCTGATCTCGATGCACAATTTGGCCTGGCTTCGCGACGAACAGGGGCGGCTCGGCGAGGCGGCAGAACTGTATGCAGATGTCATTTCGCGCAAGCGGTCAGCACTCGGAATCGAGCATCCAAGCACGCTGCGGTCGCTCGACAACCTCGGAGATGTGCTGCGCCGCACAGGAAAGGTGGAAGCGGCTCGGAAGACCTTGGAGGAGTCCGTCGCCATCCGAACCCGCGTATTCGGGGCCGACGCGCCCGATTCGCTGCTGGCATTGAACAATCTTGCGGTCGTGCTCAAGTCGCTTGGCGAGGTTCGCGCATCGGAAGAAGCGCTTCGATCCGTGGCGGATGGCATGTCACGGGTTCTTGGCGAGAGTCATCCACATACCTTGATTGCTCGAAACAACCTTGCTGGGATTCTGCGAGACACCAAGCGTCTGGACGAAGCGGAGTCCATTTACCGCGACTTGCTGGCTCGCTTCGAAGCAAAGTCTGGGCCCGATGCGAAGACAACGCTGACCGTTCAATCGAATCTCGGGATGGTTCTCGAAATGCAGAGTCGGCATGACGAGGCGGAAGTTGTGTACCTCGACAACATTGCTCGGAAGCGTCGTGCCCTTGGTGATCGCAATCCGTCGACGCTGAATTCCCTTCATAACCTTGCCTTCCTGTACGCCACGGAGATGAACCGAGCAGAAGACGCGATCCCGCTTTGGGAGGAATCGGTGGCCGGTCTTCATGGCCTCCATGGCGCCGGCAATCGCCAGGCTGCTGGACCCGCGGTGTCGCTTGCGAGGCAGTACCTGAAGTTGGGGCGCGCGAAGGACGCGCTCGAGACCGCCACGCCTTATGCGCAGGCGACTGCAGGGGCGATCCCAGAGAGCATGCGGCTTGTGGCACTGAAGACTGCGGGACGGGCGGCAGCCGACTTGGGGAATCACGATGATGCGGTGCGGTGGCTCGAGCAGGCGCGGTCGGCGGCAGAGGCGCTCAACAATGCCGCAGAAGTCTCGGACATTGAGGGCTTGCTCGCGGAGTACGCCAACCGCTAGACCGTTTTACAGAACAGCCATTCTCGGACCTTCGGGACATCGAATCCCTTTCTCACCCGCAACTTCAGCATCGCCACACATGGTTTCAAGCGATCACCCTTCGCCCGTTCCGCAGCAGCCGATGGCACCACTCTGCTCCGTGTTCCGCCGCTATCTGAAGTCGCGAGGGCTGAAGTACACGAACGAACGCGCGGATGTGCTCGATGCCATCATCGCTCGCGACGGCGTCTTCGAGGCGGAAGAACTGCTGCTTGAACTGCGGCGGCGGAGTCATCGCGTATCGAAGGCAACGCTTTACCGAACCATCCATCTTCTGCAGGATGCCGGCATCATCGTGCAGGCGCTGTTCAACTCCAAGCAGTCGCACTTTCAGCTCATCTACGGCAAACAACCGCGCGACCACATGGTGTGCATGAAGACTGGGCGTCTCATCGAGTTCCAAAGCGAGGAACTCATCGCGGTCCGAAATCGCATCTGCAAGGAACTCGGGTGGAGCCCTATTGGACATCGGTTCCAGATCTACGCGGTCAGCCCCGAGGGCGAGGCACACAAGGCGCACCCTGCGCGCCATCAGCCGCCGCGCACCCCGCCGCATGCCCGCTGATCGTCCACGCGCACTATGCGCGTGTCCTGCGGTGTGACGGTGATCGTGATCCACACTCGCGCTGCAGGCAGCGCGGATGCAACCTTGGTGGGCCACTCCACGGCGACCACATCGCTGCGTGAGGACAGCAATTCGTCAAACCCAAGATCCCCCAGATCATGCTCGCTCCGCATGCGCCATGCATCCATATGCACCAGCCCAACGGATCCTCCGCCATAGCGCTGCATCAGGATGAACGATGGGCTCGTCACGAGTGCTCCGTCGATGCCCATGCCGTGTGCAATGCCACGAACGAGACATGTCTTGCCGCTTCCGAGCGGTCCATCGAGCGCCACGAGATCGCCGGCTCTCAGCGCTCGACCGATGCGCGCACCGAGTGCCTCGGTGGCGTTCACATCTGCCAGTTCGACGCTCATGGTGAGATCGATCATGCTCGCATCATCCATGCGTCCATCCAAGATCGGAGGCGTCCTGATCGCTGCCGGCCGCGTCCACGACACAGCCACGCGCATCGCCGAGTGACGGTGTCGCCATGCTTCCGATGGCAGTCCAACCCTCGGGAATCGCTGCGTCCGCATCGATCGCCGCAAGCAGTTCATGATCCTCGCCGTCGCAGAGCCCCTGCCGCAGCGTGGCACCATCCCGAAGCGGGATCCGATCGCCGCGCAGCCTCGCTTGCAGCGCGCGCCCCGTTCGCGCACCCGATGCGTGCGCCACGCGTGCCGCATCACGCCCGAGTCCATCGCTGATGTCGATCATCGCGTGAACCTTTGCTCCGAGCGCATCGATCAACCGCTGGGCCTGCGAAATGCGCGGTTCGATGTGCAGGTGCCGACCGAGTCCATCGGCACCGAACGAGCCGCCGACTGCGCCGCCGAGCAACAGTGTGTCGCCCGCACATGCGCCGCTCCGCCGCGCGATGATGCCATCCGCACGAACGGATGCCAGCACGGTCACGGACAGCGTCAGAGGTGCGCCGATGCCCGTGTGAACGGAAGTGTCGCCCCCCACGAGCGGGCAGTCGAATGAGTGTGCCCAGTGTGCAACGGCACCGACGAGCCGTTGCGCGTCCGCCGCGCTCATATCGTTTGGCAGTGTTGCCGCGGCCACACACGCTGCAGGGAGCGCACCCATCGCAGCGATGTCGCTCACGCTTCGCGCGACGGCCTTGCGTGCAACAAGATCGAGCGGCGTTCCCGTGCGAAAGTGAACTCCCTCCACAACTTGATCGACGGCGACGAGGACCTTGGCAGGACCGACAGAGACCAGCGCCATGTCATCGCCCGCACCGATCGGCGCACGCACGCTCGGGAGTCCCGCGAGCTGCACCGCGCGCGCGATGACGGCTTCTTCGATGGACTGTCGCCCGCTCATGCCCCCCCACCGCGCTTCACAGGATGGCTCGCAGTCGCCGCGCGAATGACCGCTGCACTTCGCGCGGTGGCCCCCCGCTCGCGCGCGATCACCGCTCGGGCGTTCTCCGCCAACTGCGCGCGGCGCGCGGGATCATTCACCAGCGCACGGATCGCAGCAGGCAGTTCGCCGGCGTTCACCTGCACCATCGCATCACCGCCCAGCAGCGCATCCGCGGTGGACTGAAAGTCGCCGACCCGCGGACCGACGATGACTGCCTTCCCAAGCGCCGCAGGTTCCATCATGTCGGAACCATGCAGCACGCCGAATGATCGGCCGATCACCACCACATCGGCAAGCGCGTACGCGGCACGGAGCTCACCGATCGTGTCGAGCAAGAAGCGACCGCTCGACGGGGAATCGTGTCGACCCTCGCGCCGCTCGCTTCGGCGTACGCAGCCCGGCATCGACGCCGCCGCTTGTGCGAACCACTCCGGCTTTCGCGGGGCGCACAGCAGTTGAACGCCAGCAGGACAGGCGGCGTGCAGCAACGCCTCTTCGCCTGGTGCGGTCGACCCAGCGACCACGAGAGGCTTCGTGCGGTCGATGCCCATGGCTGCGGCAAGCGCATCAGCGCCCTGGACGCCACCGTGTGTGGCGCTGTCCCACTTCATCGTTCCAGTCACGGACACCCGCGCAGGATCCACCCCCATCGCCACGAAGCGATCTGCGTAGGCGCGGTCTTGCGCGGCCACGAACGAGAGTCGGCGGAACATGGGTTGCAGCAGCCAACGCACGCGCTTGTACCGGCGAAAACTGCGCGGACTCAGTCGACCGTTCACCACCCCGATGCGAATGCCGCGACGCGCGCAGAGGGCCGAGCAGTTGGGCCACAGTTCCAACTCCGCCAGCACGACGACATCGGGTTGGACGGCCTCGAGCAGTCCACGCATCGCCCAGGAGAAGTCAAAGGGAAAGCGCACAACAGGTATGTCGCCGAGCCGCTGCCGCGCGCGAATGATTCCCGTGTCAGTCGTCACGCTGACGACCACCTCGGCATCGCTGCGCAGCAGTTCCGCGAGCGGGGCGATTGCCTGGACCTCCCCGACAGACACGGCGTGCAGCAGGATGCGCGGCACACCAGCCCGCCGCGGTCCAAGGGAAACGACAGGTCGGCGAAGCCCCAGACGGGCTGGCCAGTCTGTGCGCAGTTTTCCCTTCCACCACATCGCCGTCAGCCAGACTGGCAGGGTGACGAGGGCGAACAGCGCGAACGCGATGTCCACCAGCATGAGCATTCCCCGCAGAGGCTAGCCGACCGCGATAGGCTCGCCTGCATGTCCGAGTCCGATCCGCAGCGACCGATCGTGTGGGATGTCGGCGTGGACTCCGGCGGCACATTCACGGACTGCATCGCCATCTCCTCGCAAGGTGATGTCCGCCGCGCCAAGGTGCTCAGTACTTCTGCGCTGCGCGCTCGCGTCATCGCTGCGGAGCGCGCTGCAGATCGACTGCGTCTGGACCTGTCGTTCTCGCACTCGGTCAACCCGGACCTGCTGATCGGATTCCGCATCGTGCCCCTCGCGGCTGGCCCTCGCAGCCACGCGCAGGGCGCGACAGGGTCGATCGTGGACGAGGCGCACCTTCGCCGCGCACTCGGCGGGGCAACCCATGTGGAGGTGCGCTGTAGCCACTGCCCTGAGACGGGACACCCCCTGCCCCCCGCCGGTTCGCTCGTCGATCTATGCGCGCCGTACGAAGCGCCCATCCTTGCACTTCGAGTCGCACTCGGGCGAAGCGAGAGCGTTCCGCTGACGGAGTGTCGACTGCGAATCGGGACGACGCGGGGGACGAACGCCCTGCTCGAGCGGCAGACGACCCCCGTCGTGCTCTTCACCAATGAAGGCATCGAGGATCTTCTCGCCATCGGCGACCAACGCCGCACGGACATCTTCGCTGCTTCTCCATCGAAACCGTCGCATGTCCAAGTGAGCGCAGTCGGCGTTCGAGTACGGCATGCGCCAGACGGCAGCGAGCGTGTGCCCCTCGATATGGGAGCGTTTCGCAAGTGCGCTGATCGCGTGAACCACCCCGACGGCGCAGCAGCGGCGATCGCGCTCCTGCATGGGTCGGTTGCTGAGCGCACCAGCGACTCCGGAGAGTCCGCGCTGGCGCGCGAACTTCACGCGCTCGGTTGGAGCTGGACCTCCTGTGCCTCGGATGTGGGCGCATCGAGCCGCTTCGAACCTCGTGCCCGCGCGGCCGTGGTCGATGCAGCACTCTCGGGTCCCGTGGGTGAATTCGTTGCCAACATCATTCGTCAGTCGCAAGGAGCGGATGTGCGCATGCTGACCAGTTCGGGAGGAGTTGCCCCCGCCGCGCACTTTCGGCCGCGTGAAAGCCTGCTCTCCGGGCCCGCAGGTGGCGTGGTGGCAGCTGCCGCATGTGCGTGCGCCGCGGGTTTCAGGCATGTGGTCACGCTCGATATGGGCGGCACCAGCGCGGATGTCGCTCGCATCGATGGTCACGCCGCACTCACGAACGAGACACGGGTTGGTGATGCCATCCTTGGTGCGCCGTCGGTTGCCGTGGAGAGTGTGGCTGCAGGCGGAGGTTCCATCGTTTGGTGGGACGGCACGGCGCTCCGTGTCGGGCCACGCAGTGCCGGTGCGTTCCCCGGTCCAGCGAGTTATGGATGTGGAGGCCCGTTGACGATCACCGACTGCAATCTGCTGCTTGGGCGAATCGATCCGACGGCGAGCACCATTCCGCTTGACATCGCCGCAGCGCAGCTGGCCGCTCGGTCGCTCTGTGCGGACATCCGTCGCGGCGGAAGGAACCTGGACGAGACGGCGCTCCTCGAGCAGGCCATCGCCATCGCCGAGGAGACCATGGCGGGGGCACTCCGAAGCGTCACCGTGCGTCAGGGAGTCGATCCCGCGCAGCACGCGCTGCTTTCGTTCGGCGGGAGCGGCGGTCTGCATGCGTGTTCACTCGCCGAGCGACTGGGCATCGACACGGTGATCATTCCCCTCGATGCAGGCATCCTCTGCGCGGCAGGCGCGCTGACTGCGCCCACCACCAAGATCCTGCACCGCGTTCTCCTGCGTCCACTCGATGCGCCGGGGCTCGAACCGATTGGCGATGTCGTTCGCCGCATGTGCGATGAGGCATTGTCCCTTCTGGCATCGATCGATCCTCATGGATCGGATGGAACGATCGCGCGTTGTGAGCTTCACCTGCGTCTGACGGGTCAGGAGTCCACCATCCAGTTGCCCGTCGACCCCTGCGCCGCATCCGAACCAGATCCACGCTCGATCGCAACGCACTTCCGAAACGCCTACCGCGCCATCCACGGTTTCGATCCGCATGCGCACGACAGGATCGAGGTCGAGTCGCTGCTCGTCGAAGCGGCCGGGCGATCCGCCGCTCTCCCGCTCGCTCCCGTCGAAGCCGCCGCCGCGCAGCCCGATGCGCGGGGACTCGTGCGGCTGAGCGGGGCCTCGGTTTGGGTGGCGCAGGGCTGGACTTCGCACGCGGATGCGTCGGGCGCGATCATCCTTCGTCGCGGAAGGACGCACGAGGTGCAGCACACGCGCGATGCGCGCGCACTGTCCTGTGGTGCCGATGAAGTGTCCGCTGCCCGCGCCATCGCCATCGCGTTTGACATGGGCGAAACGCTTCGCCGAATCGCCGTGTCTCCCAACATCCGGGACAGACTCGACTACTCGTGCGGCATCCTCTCTGCGCAGGGTCGACTGGTGGTGAACGCGCCGCACATTCCGGTGCATCTCGGTGCCCTCGGACCCTGCGTCCGGGCCGTGGTGGAGGCACTGCCCTTGCGGGAAGGCGATGTCGCACTCGTCAATCACCCACGCTTTGGTGGATCGCATCTGCCCGATCTCACCGTCATCACACCGATCCACCACTGCGGGAAACTCGTGGCCTTCGCGGCAAACCGAGCGCATCATGCGGAGATCGGCGGCACTCGACCTGGGTCCATGCCTCCCGATGCGACCTGTCTTGCTGAGGAAGGTGTCGTGATCGAGCCAATGCGCATCGTCGAAGGCGGCGTGTTGCAACTCGACCGCCTGACGCGTGTGCTGGGCGAAGCGCGCCATCCAAGTCGAATGCCTGCGGACAACATCGCAGACCTCCGCGGGCAGATCGCCGCCAACGCACTCGCAGCGGCACGAATCAGGGAGTTGCTGGACGACTCCGGCAGCGATTGCGTGCTCCGGGTGGATGCGCTGCTCGCGGCCGCATCGCGCCATGCTGCACAGCGAGTGATTGCAGCGCTTCCGAGCGATGTGGCGACGGCGGCGGAGCGACTCGATGACGGATCCATGCTGTGCGTACGCGTGGAACGATCCCCGTGCCGCACGCGATTGCACATGGATTTCACCGGCTCAGCACCGCAGCACGCGCGCAACCTGAACGCGCCGCTCGCGGTGACACGGGCGGTCGTGATGTACACGATGCGTGTGCTTGCGGGGCTGCAGATGGGCAGCGATGGTCCTGCATTCCCGATGCACGAAGCGCTGCTTGATGCGGTCGACATCACGGTACCGCGCGGCAGCATCCTGCATCCTGATTTCTCTGGATCCCCCGATCAGTGCCCCGCGTGTGCAATCGGGCAAACCGAGACGAGCCAGCGGCTCGTCGATGCACTCTGGCAGGCGCTCGACATCGCCGCATGCAGCCAGGGCACCATCAACAATCTCCTCTTTGGAAGTACCTCACTCGGCTTCTACGAAACCATCGCAGGAGGCGCGGGTGCGACCCAAGCGGCGCATGGCACGAGCGCGGTCCATACGCACATCAGCAATACACGACTCACCGATGCCGAGGTACTCGAGCGCCGGTATCCCGTTCGGCTCGAAACGCTGCGCCTGCGAAGGGGGTCGGGTGGCGACGGACTTCACCGCGGTGGCGATGGGATCATTCGTCGCCTTCGCTTCCTCGAGCCAGTGGAGCTCTCGTTCCTCTCGCAGCGGCGCGAGTCCTCTCCCCGCGGCAGCCACGGCGGCTGCGACGGCGCGAGGGGCTCCCAGCGCATCCTCCGCGCCAACGGAGCGGTCGAGCAGGTGCCTGGCATCACCGCCGCGCACCTGTCGAGCGGCGACGCATTCGAAGTGGCAACGCCCGGCGGCGGTGGCTGGGGTTCGCCTGCAACGGCGAAAGGCTGAAGTCAGCAGCCCTTCACGGCAGCTTCGATCGCCGCGAAGTCCACCTGAACGCGCGGGTCTTCGCTCACCCATGCATACCTCACGGTCCCCGTGGCATCCACCACGAAGGCAGCACGCTTGGCAACGCCCTTGAGTCCCATCAGATCCTCGTGCAGCGCACCGTACTGGCGCGCGACATCCTTGTTGAAATCGCTGAGCACCGGGAACGGAATGCGCTCGAGTTCACGGAACTTCGCCACGGTGAATGGCGAGTCCACACTCACCGCAAACACCTGGCAGCCGAGCGTCGACCACTTCTCCCACGCATCGCGAAAGTGACACATTTCCACCGTGCACACTGGGCTGAACGCAAGCGGGATGAACAGCAGCACCAGCTTCTCCTTCCCGATGAGCGAACCCACATCCACAGGTGTTCCAGGCTGCGATGAAAGCGTGAAAGCGGGTGCCTTGGATCCGACGGTAAGCGACATGGCAGTTTCTCCAACGAGGTGTGCGGTGCATTCGCCCTGCAGCCCAACGCGGACAACAACGGCGGCGCGGAACGGTAGCACGCAATCCAGCCGCGCGCACTCAACCGACAGCGAGCGGAAGATCGATGCGCTCGATGGACCGTGCCCGCCCCGTCGCGGGGTCCACCAGGATGACACATCCGCATGCGCGTTCGCCGCCCTCTCCCATCTCATAGTGCGTATGAACGCCCGTGGTCATGGCACGGAGCACCCCCTTGGGATCACGACCGATGACGCTCGCATACGGCCCGCACATGCCGACATCCGTGATGAACGCGGTGCCCTTGGGGAGCACGCGGGCATCGGCCGTCTGCACATGGGTGTGCGATCCAATCACGGCTGTGACCCGCCCATCGAGATGATGAGCGAGCGCCGCCTTTTCAGCGGTTGTCTCCATATGCGCTTCGATGATGATGATCGCATCATGCTCGGGCAACGACCCGATCAGATTGTCTGCGCAGGCGAAGGGATCATCCGCAGGCAGGCTCATGAAAATGCGACCAAGCACCGTGGCGACATAGACATCACGCGGTCGACCGGCGGCGGCGGGTATTCGCACCATTCGCTTGCCGGGGCCCTTGGGTGAGAGGTTTGCAGGGCGGCAGATCGGCTCGGCGGGATCGTCGAGCATGGGAACGATCCTCGGATCGCGAAAGGCATGATCACCAAGCGTGACCGCATGGAAGCCAGCTTCTCGAAGGTCCTTGAACTGGTCGGGTGTGATTCCGGATCCGCTTCGGAGGTTCTCTCCGTTGACGATCCACACCGAGGGCGCGAATCGCTCACGAACCGTGGGCAATGCCGCCTTCAGGGCCCGTCGACCAGGCTGCCCCACACAATCACCAAAAAAAACAATCGCGAATGGGTCGGGCATCGCTACACTCTATTCGGAGTTCGTGGCGATGGTCCTCTCGGTTGGGGTGCCACATCTCTCGCATGATGCAGACCGTTTTCAAGAAGGGCGACCGCGTTCGCCATCCATCTCGTCCCGAGTGGGGCACAGGCACGATTTCGCGTATCGAGTCGCTGTCCCGTGGTGGCACTCCAGACATGCGCCTGTGGGTGCGCTTTCCCACCACGGGAGAAAAGGCTCTGCTCGCGAGTGCTGCCGGTCTTGAACTCGTGGAGTCCCCCGCTGCCGAGCAGTTGGTTGGCGATCGACCCACGGTGCATCAGCTCGACATGGCCAACGGCGGTGGTTGGTTGGCGGATGTCTCCAAGCGCAAGATCGATGACGTCATGGTCGCCGTGTCCGACGATGCGATCAATCCGTTTGCCTCATCCCAGCGACGGCTCGCAGATCTCCTCGCGCTGTACCGCTTTGATGGTTCACCCGCGCGCCTCGTGGAGTGGGCGGTGGCGCAGAGCGGTCTCGATGATCCGATGAGCCGCTTCAACCGACAGGAACTCGAACAGTTCCACAAGCGTTGGCTCTCCAATGTCGATGCGCAACTCCTGAAACTGCTCACCGAGCTGAAGCGCGATCGAGCGCTTGTAGATGCTGCGCTCAAGACCGCACCCCCGCTCGCGCAGCGAGCGGTTCGCCGTCAGCTCGAACTGGTGCGCTGAGAATCTGCGACGCTTCGCTCGAGCGGCGAAGTGGCAGAGCACAAGAGTGCCTGCCCGTTCTAGGATGACAGGATGCCGGAACCGCAGCCGAGTGATCCAAGCAAAGACCGCCGCGGGTTCTTCGCGCGCCCAGGGGTCCTCGTTCAAGTGCTCGTCTGGACGCTGGGATTCTGTGTCACGGCGCTGGCAGGGCTCCTGGTGGTCGTCTGGGTGCAGAGCGGCCATGTCAGGCGCTCGGAACTTGAAGTGACGGCAACGCAGGCACGCCTCACCGAAATGGAGAAGCAACTTGCCGATGCAAGCGCACAGTTGGGCAAGTCTGCCACAGATCGGGAAGGGATTCTCAAGCGCGAGGAGGGCCTTGCTTCGCAAGTGGCTTCGATCCAATCCGAGTTGGAGCAGCAACGGAAGTCCCTTGCGGACGCCCTCGATGCAGCGGAACAGCGCGCCAAGGAGGTGGCCGCCGCGAAAGTGCAGGCGGAGAGTGCGCGAGCGGAAGCGATCGCAGCGCGCGCCGACGCGGACGCAGCCAAGGAGCAGTCCCGTGCTGATGGGGTTCGTTACCGCAGGGTTCGCCAGTTCATGGAGACGGCGTTCCACCCCTTCGCGCCTGTGACCGTCGGTCCCTCGGACACGACGGTCGCAGGAGTGATGCGCGGCGCAGTCGATGAACTGGAGTCCGGCGCGCTCGAGGACGACCCTGCTGCTCGCACCTTGGTGCAGACCACGATTGCAACGGTGTTGCTCAACAGTGGCGAGGAGTCGCTTGCGCAGCAGCTCTTCGACGATGTGCTGGCGGACAGTCGGCGGCGATTCACGAGCGATCAGGAAGACCTTGCCGATGCCATCGCCGACGCGGCGCGAGCGCGCATTGCGACGGGCGATCTCGCGGGCGCAGCTCCGCTCGCGGACGAAGCACTCGCCATGGCGAAGCGGATCAGTCCGGGTGACTCGCCCCTCCTCGCGGATGTCATCGGCCTGCAAGCCCAACTCGCCGCTGCGCAGAACAAGCTGCCCGAGGCCGCGAGATACGCGGAGGAGGCCGCATCGATTTGGCTGCGCACCGCACCGAAGGCGTGGCAGACCGCGCGCGAGCTGCAGAAAGTTGCCGACATCTACGATCGGCAGCGCAACTACGCCGACGCGCTGAAGGTGCTTGAAGAGAGCCTCAAGATTCGCCGCGCGCTTCACAAGGGCGATCACCCCGACATCGCCGCAGCACTCATCTCGCTGGGCGGGGTTCAGCAGTCGCTCGGGCAGTTGGGTGAGGCGCAGAGGAACCTCGAAGACGCCCTGGCCATGCAGCGCAACCTGCACGCAGGCGACCACTGGGCTGTGGCAGATGCCATGCACAATCTGGCAAGCGTGAAGCAGAATCTCGGTGACTCGGTCGAAGCGGAGCGACTCTTCCGCCAAGCGCTCGCCATGAAGGAGCGCATCCACAAGGGGGACGACCCATCCGTTGCGTCTGGACTTGTGAGCCTTGCACTGGTGGAGCAATCACTCGAGCGTGAGGATCTCGCAGAGCCCATGCTCGACAGAGCCATCAAGATCCGGCAAAGGCTCCACGAAGGAGATCACGAAGCGACCGCGCGCGCTTTCTCCTGCCGTGCGTGGGTGCGTTTTGACAGGCGCGAGTACGACAAGGCGGCGAGTGACAGCAAGATCGCCGTCGAGATGCTCGAGCGGCTCTTTCCCTCTGGCAGTGCCGCGCGCGCAGTTGCCATTGCGCTCGACGCAAGGATCGCGGCGCGCATGGGTGATTCCGCCGAGGCTCGTACCAAGATCGATCAGGCCGTGTCCATGGTCGAAGCCGCCGAGCAACCGCCCGGGGCCAACACCCGCGTCGTGCTGGAGTTGCGCGACGAGATCACGCGCTGAATCGTCTCGCGGTTGCCGTGTGGGCCGTGCGGGCGAGAAACGCTCAGTCGGGGCAAGTACCCCATCCACCGAGCAGCATGGTCAGATCGCTTCCGCCAACGAGTCCGTCGCGGTCGAGGTCCGCCGGAGCACCTGCAGTGCCACCGCCCCAGGCGCCCAGCATCATGGTCAGGTCGGAGCCATCGACACTGCGGTCGCCGTTCAGGTCGCCGGTGCAGGTTGGCGTCAGCGGAATGGGGTTCTCCAAGTATCGCTGCGCGCGCTGCATGAACCATCCACCGTCGGTTCCCACCGTGTCAAAGGTGCCACTCGCAGGAATGTTTGCGGTGCTGTCGCCGACCCCAGGACCGAACAACATCGCGCTCACGCCCGCCGCGCGTGCCTCGGCGGCGTGCGATGTCCATGTCACCGCGGAACCAGACGACGACAGTTTGGGATCACTCCACTTGTTCTCGGTGAAATGAGCCTGTCGAGAGCCGGGCGCGAAAGTATCGCCGAGGAAAAAGTTTGGCGCGCTGTCTTCGTACTTCCTGCTGGTGTTGTCGAGAACCGGGAACGCGCCGCCTCCCGCCGGAACCTCGGCAGTGACGTTCACATGTCCGACCGGCAGTTGCCACAGCACCACCGGCAGTCCAGAGACATCATGCATTTCTGCCACGAATGCGAGATAGTTGTTCCAGTGATCCATGTTCCAGAACCAGATGCTGCCGCCGGGGTTGCTCGCCGCACCATTCTCGGCGCCCGCATCGAGCCCGTACTTGTCGATCGAGACGAGCGTGGCGCCATGCGTCGCCACACCGCACGCGGCGTAGTACTGCGCGATGGCGCGCGATTCACTCCGTACCTTCGCCAACTGTGCAGTGAAACTTCCCGAGTCGGTCAGGTGCATGATCCCGCGGCCAGGGACCGGGGTGGTCCAACCGCCTGGGGGTGAGGCCCACAGATTGAACTGCCAGCCGAACTCCGCGTGCGGCACCTCGCGCCTCGTGAGGTGGTTCACCGCCTCGACGAACCCGCGGAGCGTGTTCGGGAACACCGGGTCGCCCGCGCTCATGATCGGCTCGCCATCCCAGCCAAGCGTCGAATAGGCCTGCGACACCTGCACCGAATTGCCGCCCGTGGCAGGCCAACTCGCGGCGGTCGGCGAAATGTTGTTCTGTGCCATGTACCCAATCAGGTCGGGCTCATGGATGATCATGACGGGCCATCCATCACTGGTTTCCTCGCGGCAAATGCGCAGCAACAGTTCGAGGTCCTTCCAGTAGCCCTGCATGTACGACGCACTGCCGAGATGTTCGCTGTCGGTCGTGAAACTCTCTCCCCCATCGGGCACGTTGTAGTGAACGAAGCATGGGATGAAGCCGAGCTTCTTGCTCTCGCGGATGTACCTGCGCGCTCGGTCTCCTGGCACATTCGTCCATGTGCGCCACCCAGTCACCGGTCCACCGTTGATGTAGATGTAGCGAATGTCCACGCGTCGATTCGCCAAGCCGCTGCCGAATCCCTTCCAGTAGTCCAACTGGCTGGTGGTGTCTTCGCTCACGCTGCCGAGTGCGAGATGCTGCGGCATGCCGGGAAACGCACCCCCGGATCCGCGAACAGCCACACCGATCCAGCGCTCACTTCCCGATCCTGTCTCCTTCACCCGAATGCCAGCAAGCCCTTGTGCCTCGCCCACGAGCGTGAGCGTGCTGCCCGACACACTTGCGGTGCAGATCAACGGATTGTTGGACGCAGCCGTCCATGTCGTCGCGGAGCTCCCTGCCGTCAGCGACATCTCAAAGGAGTTCGCGCCAAGATCGATCGCCGCGCTGAGCGCATCGTCCGTGATGCCTGCGATCCGTACCAACGCAGCACCGCCACCGCCACCGCCTCCACCACTGGCGTACTGCACGGCGGCGTCGACCCCGTTCAGCCTGCAGTTGGTCACTGTCGGCGCAAATGGGCTCCCACCAGTAAATCCGACCGTGACCGTTACGCCGGCTGCAATCGTTCCATTCCAGCTTTCGTTCGTCACGGTGAACGCACTGCCGGATTGCACGACCCCGCAGTTCCACCAGTTGCTGAACGGCACTTCCCAGTTGAAGGCGAGGGTCCAGCCAGCGATTGCAGGGTTGCCTGCTGGATTCGTGATCTCGATTGCCCCCGTGAATCCGCCGCTCCATCCGTTGGTCTGCCGAAACAGGACGACGGGCGGCGATGCATCGGCACTTGCTGCGGATCCCCCGACAACGATCCAAGCAAGAACGCCGCACAACACGCGCCAAGATCGAGAGATTGTCATTGCCGACTCCTTCGGTGACTGTCGCCCTGCCACCCAATCTGTACGCCACTTGGGCGCATTCGGGTTCACGGCTTCGCGTACATCCCCAGTCTGTGTGGGCGGCGTCCGGCGAGTGAAGACCCTCGGTGGAGCTCATGTCGTATCTTCCGCCCCCGTGAAGGGTCAATCGTCATTCGATCCAGATGCCGCCGCGACGGGTGACGGGCTGTTCGGGCTCGAGTGCAGTCCGCGCGAGGCAGGCGTCGTGGTCATTCCAGTGCCCTTCGATGCGACCACGAGTTACTGCGCGGGCACGGCTCGCGGTCCGTCGCATGTCTTGGCCGCAAGTCGGCAGGTGGATCTCGAGGACATTCAGTTCGGTCCCGTCTGGCAGGCGGGCATCGCGATGCTTCCTATCCCTCGCGACATCGCTGCACTTTCGCGTCGCGCCCGCGCCGCAGCCGAGCCGCTGATCCAGGCGGGCGGTGCAAGTCCACACAACAAGGCGCATGCGAAAGCCGTGGCGTCCGTGAATGCCGCGAGCGAGCGAGTGAACGCATTCGTCACGCGCGAGTCTGCGCGCATCCTCGAGCGAGGGGCGATTCCCGTGGTGCTCGGCGGCGATCACTCCACTCCATTCGGTCTGATCGCCGAACTCTCACGCCGCCATCCGCGCATGGGCATTCTCCAGATCGATGCCCACGCAGATTTGCGCGATGGCTTCGAGGGGTTTGCCTGGAGCCATGCGAGCATCTTTCACAATGTGATGACGCGACTCCCGCAGGTACGGCGGCTCGTCCAAGTTGGTATCCGTGATGTGGGGGCGCGTGAAGTCGACTTCATCCGCCATTCGCGCGGGCGCGTGCGCACCTTCTATGACCAGCGTATGCGTGACCGCCAGTTTGGCGGTGCCACCTGGACTCGAGTGTGCAAGGATGTGATCGCAGCCCTGCCGCGTGAGGTCTACATCTCATTCGACATCGATGGCCTGACACCAGAGCAATGCCCTGCGACTGGAACGCCAGTCCCGGGCGGTCTGACCTTCGCCGAGGTGTGCCACATGCTCGAACTGCTCAGTCACAGCGGGCGCCGCGTCGTGGGTTTCGATCTCTGCGAGGTGGCTCCAGGGGACGACGGCGGCGAGTGGAACGGGTCCGTCGGCGCACGAGTGCTTTACAAACTCGCTGGCTGCGCGGTCGCGAGCGGCTCACGCCGCCGACGGAAGTGACTCGGCGCTGCCCCCCTCAGCGCGCTGTGCTGCGCCCTGCCCGCGCCGCTGCGCGAGCGAATACCGATCGAAGTGGACCGTACTGGACTTGAACCAGTGACCTCCTCCGTGTCATGGAGGCGCGCTAGCCAACTGCGCCAACGGTCCGCGGGGTGCAGTCTACCGCCGCGCAACGGTCCGACAACCAGGTCAGCGCGGACTTGCTTCGCGAAGGGTCTTGAAGTGCGCGGCGCAGCGGCGGAGGCGCCGGAGTGAACTTTCACGCCCGAGGATTGCGAGCGTGTCGAAGATCGGTGGCGACACCGTTCCACCGGCAACTGCAATGCGCAGCGGCTGCGCCACCTTGCCCAGTTGCCCCGCGGCGCGCTCATCGGCAAAGGGCTTCACGAGTGCCTCAAGATCAGGTGCCGACCAGGATGCATGCCCTTCCAGGATCGGCAGAAGCGCTTCGAGGAGGTCCGCACCGCACGGAGAGCCATCGAGCATTGCCTTCTGAACCTGCTTGCTCGTCTCCCAGCTCAGATCCTCGTCGGCCAGCAAGAGGAATCGATTGCCGCGGAACATGTCGTCGAGCGTCTTGCTGCGTTCTTGGCTTGCGCGAGCGAGCATCGTGAATCCACCTGGGCCCAGCCTCGCCATGAAGTCGGGGTGATAGGCGCCCCCATGCGCTGAGGCACGCCGCTCGAATTCTTCGGGGGTCATGCCCGTGATGGCATCGCAGTTGAACGACAAGAGCTTCATGCGGTCGAACTTGGCTGGCGTTTTCACGACGCGCCGCGGATCGAAGTGCGTTCGCAGGAACTCCAAGTCGAACTTCTCGATGTCGTTGCCCGGGCTCCACCCATTGAGCGCAAGGAAGTTGACGATCACCTCGGGCAAGTAGCCCGAGCGCTTGAAGTCGTCGACATTGATCTCGGGAAGCGTCACTCCGATCGCGTCCGCGAGCCGCTGCGCCGCATCGAGGTCGAGCTGAATGTTCTTGTCGCCCAGCCAGGCGCTCCACACCGACGGATCGACGGTCGCGGCAGGCGGCGCGGAGAGCCCGCGGTCTGCGACGGCCTTGCGCAGTGCCTTGTCCTTGTCGCGCTTGCTCATCTTGCTGCCGTCCGGATTGCAGATGATCGGCAGGTGTGCGTACGCAGGGCGGCGGAATCCCAGCGCATCCTGGAGCAGCATGTGCCGCGCCGTGTTGGTGAAGTGCTCCTGGGCGCGAAGCACATGCGTGACCTTCATCAGTTCATCATCCACGACGACGGCAAAGTGATAGGTCGGGAAGCCATCCGCCTTTCGGATCACGAAGTCGTCAATCTCCGTCGCTGGGATCGTTGCTTCCCCGAGCACTTCGTCGCGGATCGTGACATCGTTCCCAGGGCACTTCAGGCGGATCACCGCGGGCTTTCCGGCAGCGAGGTTTTCCCTGACCTCTGCGGCCGTCAACTGCAGAGCGGCGCGGTCATAGCGGTACGCGCGTCCACCCACCGTTGCCGCCTTGCGCTTTGCGTCCAGTTCCGCTGGCGACTCGAAGGCGTAGTAGGCGTGCCCCGCGTCGATGAGTCGTTGCAGGTGCGCGTTGTAGATATCCAGGCGTTCGCTCTGGAAGTACGGACCGTGCGCGCCGCCACCTGTCCCCTGCCAGGTCGGTCCTTCGTCCCAAAGGATGCCCAGCCAGTGCAGATCCTTCGCGAACCCGATGCTTGCCGCATCGCTCGACCGTTTCTGATCCGTGTCTTCGATTCGCAGCACGAAGCGACCGCCGCGCCCCTTCGCAAAAGCCCAGCAGAAAAGTGCAGTCCGCGCACCACCGACATGCAGGTGACCCGAGGGACTCGGAGCGAAGCGCGTGACGATGGGCGAGGGGTCGCTCATGGCGGAAGACTGCAGCGACATTCCTACCATGCCCAGTCATGGACCTCGACCGTTCGCTCGGTGCACCCCCTCCGATGCTCGGCGTCCTCTCCGACAGCCACGGCGAATCGAAGCGAACGCAGTACGCGGTCGACACACTGGTAAACGCGGGTGCAGATCACATCATTCACTGCGGGGACTTTGAAACGGCGCGTTGCCTCGATCAACTGGCTGGGCTGCACTCCCACATCGTTTTTGGCAACAACGACGATCCGGCTGAACTGACTTCGTATGCGGAGAGCCTCGGCATCCATGTGCGGCATCCCGCCGGGGAAGTGGATTTCGGTGGTATCCGAGTCGCGTTCACGCATGGACATCTCCGCAGTGCGGTCGATGCGGCGATCGAGCGGCGCGTGCCATGGCTCTTCCTTGGTCACTCGCACTGCGCCATGGATGTGACTGTTCATGGCACCCGGATGGTGAACCCAGGTGCGCTGGCGCATGCGGATTCGTACAGCGTTGCGCTGGTCTGTCTCGCGAGCGGAGTGGTCCGGTTCCTCGACATTCCCTGATCGCCTTCGACCCCATGCCAGAATCCACCTCGTCACTCCCGCTTCTCGTCTTGCTCCTCAACTTTGCCTCGTCGTGGGCGATGGCAGGACTGATCTGGACCGTGCAGTGGGTGCACTATCCGTTGTTTGCGTCCGTGGGTCCCGACTCGTTCGCCCGCTATCAGGCGAGCCATGTGGCGCGGATCACGCCGCTCGTGGGTCCACTCATGTTGGTGGAACTTGCCACCTCGGTTGCACTCCTGATCGTCCGCCCCGTAGGTGCACCCGTGCCGATCGTCTGGGCTGGGCTGGCGTGCGTGCTCGTGGCGTGGATTGCCACAAGCGTCTTCTCCGTCCCTGCACACCAAGTGCTCGGTGCAGGCTTCGATGCAGCGGCACATGAACGGCTCGTCACCACCAACTGGATTCGCACCCTCGCATGGACTGCGCACGCACTCCTCGTGACCGTCCTCGTTTGGAAGTGCCTGCACACAGTGCAAGAAGGAGTCTGACACCATGGCGAAGCATCGCGCACGACGGCGTCGCAGCAGACTGAATCATCCCATCGGCACGGCTGCGGGGACCCTCCGCCCTGCCGCAGGTTCCACGAATGCGCGGGTGGAGTGTCACCACTGGGATGGAACGCGCTGGGTTCACGATCCATCTCCCACCATCGTCACCATCGAGGCGCTGGCTGTGAAGGGAACACCCTGTTGGGTCAACTACGACTCCCTCCCGAGCCTCGACACACTGCTTGCGCTGCAGCGCATCTTCACCCTGCATCCGCTCGCGATGGAGGATGTGCAGAATCCGCCGAGGCGTGCGAAAGTCGATTCATTCGGAAAGGTGCTGTTTGCGCTCTTTCCGGCACCCGACCCTGCCGCAGGCGACCTCGAGACCGAGCAGTTGTCGCTTTTCATCGGGGCGGGATTCGTCCTCACCATCGGTGAACGCCCCGGCGGCGACTGTCTGCAGCAGGTACGCCGTCAACTGATCCATGATTCGAGCGGTGCATTTGCTGGCTCGGCACCTGCCCTGTGTTTCGCAATCGTCGACAGTGTGATCGACAGTTACTTCCCGCTCGTCACGAGTGTCGGGGATCGCCTCGATGCAATCGAAGATCGCATCATCACCGATCCGCGCCAGATCGACCTGAATCTCGTGCGTGCGGTCAAGTGGGACATCCATCGCCTCCGCGCGGCACTCGGCCCGATGCGCGATGCGGTCACCATGCTCCTGACGATGGAATCACACTTTGATGTGGAGCGCCGGCTCCTGCTCCGAAGCGCGCTGGACCATGTCATCCGCCTGACGGATCAACTGGATTCGGAACGGATCATGGCAAGCGAAGTCTCCGATATCGCACTCGCGCTGGTGAATGTGCGAATCGGCGAGGTCACCAAGGTCTTGACGGTCATCGCCACCATCTTCATTCCAATGACATTTCTCGCATCCGTCTACGGCATGAACTTCCGGTTCATGCCTGAACTGGAGTGGCGATGGGGTTATCCCACGGTGCTTGGCGCGATGGCGGTCGTTGCCGTGGGCACGCTGGCCTTTTTCTGGCGGCGCGGGTGGATCGGACGCTCGGATCGCGGGCACGACTTGGAACTCCCGAGGAATCCTGCGGAAAAATGACTTCGCGAGACACTTGCGTCAATCGCGTCGATCACCGATGATGGAGGATCGGGTGGCGGCTTGGTGCCGCGGACCGATGCGCCGAGACTGGAACTTCGAACGCGAGAAAGAGCCAAGGACACCGCCATGAGCAAGCAGGCTGCAGCCTCCATGAACACGCACAACGCCCCACGAGCTTCGGACTACTTCGGATCCCTCACCTTCAGCGGCGATGTGATGCTGAAGAGGCTTCCGCCCCAGGTGTTCATGAACCTCCAGCGGACCGTGCAGAGCGGGGTGCCGCTCGATCGATCGATCGCGAACACCGTTGCGTCGGCGATCAAGGACTGGGCGCTCGAACATGGTGCGACGCACTATTGCCACTGGTTCCAGCCCCTGACGGGCGCGACTGCCGAGAAGCATGATGCGTTCTTGTCGCCCACGGGCGATGGCGGTGCGATCGAAAAGTTTTCGGGCGATGCGCTCATTCAGGGTGAACCGGATGCGTCGAGTTTCCCATCGGGCGGTATTCGCGACACCTACGAGGCGCGCGGTTACACCGCATGGGATGCGACAAGCCCAGTGTTCCTTCTTCGCGGTGCCGACGGGCAGAAGACGCTGTGCATCCCGACGGCATTCGTGTCCTGGACGGGCGAAGCACTCGATCAGAAGACGCCCCTGCTTCGCTCGATCGATGCCGTATCGAAGCATGCGCTTCGACTCGTGAAGTTGCTCGGCGATACCAAGGCAACGAATGTGATCTCGACGCTCGGATGCGAGCAGGAGTACTTCCTGGTCGACCGAGAGCTCTTCCGCGAGCGGCTCGATCTGCTGATCTGCGGACGGACGCTGGTGGGTGCCCAGCCGCCGAAGGGACAGCAGATGGAGGATCACTACTTTGGATCGATTCCCGAGCCAGTGCTCGCCTTCATGTCCGAGTGCGAAGAACGCCTGTTCGAACTCGGCATTCCCGTCAAGACTCGCCACAACGAAGTCGCGCCGCGGCAGTTCGAACTCGCACCGACTTTCGAGAAGGCGAATGTGGCGATCGATCATCAGATGACCGTCATGCATGTGCTGCGGTCCGTGGCGCATCGACATGGGTTCGAGTGCCTGCTGCACGAGAAGCCGTTTGCCGGGATCAACGGTTCGGGCAAACACAACAACTGGTCGCTGTCGACCGATAGCGGTGCCAATCTGCTCGATCCGCGCGATGAGACCCACTCCAACATGCAGTTCTTGGTGTTCCTCGCCGCCGTCATTCGCGCGGTCGATCTCCATGCGGACATCCTTCGGGCATCGATCGCGTCTGCGCACAACGATCACCGACTTGGTGCCAACGAGGCGCCGCCGGCGATCATGTCGATCTACCTCGGGGAGATGCTGACGGACATTCTGGACCAGCTTGAGCGCGGCGAGGCGAAACGATCCAATCAGGGCGGGGAGCTCGACCTCGGCGCTCGGACGCTGCCGCAGATCCCGCGTCACTCGAGCGACCGCAACCGCACCAGTCCATTCGCGTTCACGGGGAACAAGTTCGAGTTTCGCGCGGTGGGCTCATCGCAGTCCGTGGCCTGGCCGAACACCGTTCTCAACACGATGGTTGCGGAGAGTCTCGACTTCATCGCCACGTCACTCGAAAAGAAGGTGGGGAAGAACCCGCCGCCCGGCAAGCTCGAAGCCGCCGTGCGCGCGATGCTGAAGGAACTCGTGAAGGAGCATCGACGCGTGTGCTTCGATGGCAACGGCTACAGCGCAGAGTGGCACGCCGAGGCGGCCAAGCGCGGACTACCCAACTTCCCATCGACGGCGGAAGCGCTTCCGGCACTGTTGACCAAGAAGGCGCAGAAGCTGTTCTCGACCTACGGCGTTCTCTCTTCTCGCGAACTGCACGCCCGCGCCGAGATCCAGATGGAGCAGTACTGCAAGCTGGTCCAGATCGAAGCGCGCACATTGGCGCAGATGGTGCACACGCAGATCATGCCGGCCGTGCTGCGCGCGCAAGGGGAACTGGCGGATGTTGTCGCTGCCACGCAGCACGCAGGTGTGAACTGCCCCGACACGGAGGCATCGCTTGGCGATTTCGTGCGTCTTGTGAGCACGCTGCGCAAGGCGACCGAGGTGCTCGGAACCGCGCTGCTTCGGGACGAGACTGCGATCGAGAAGCGGGTGAAGCATTTCCGCAGCGAGGTCATCCCCGCCATGGGAGAGGTCCGAAAAGCATGCGATGCGCTTGAACGCGTCGTGTCGGCGGACCTTTGGCCGATTCCCTGCTACGCGGAACTGTTGTTCGCATCCTGACGCGGTACGATCTTGTGTCTGTTTCGTCCCCCCCATCCGCATGTGCGGATGGGATGTGTCCATCGTCTTTCTCCTTCGAGAACTCCATGACCGCCGCTACCGAAGTCCCGAACACCGTCAAAGTCTCCGCCGCAGGCCCCGCCCTCAAGCGCATCGAAATCACCGTGCCAAAGACGCGGGTCGATCAGCAGATCGAGCAGGCGTTCTCGGGACTTGCAGAGCAAGCCGTGGTACCGGGTTTCCGCAAAGGTCATGTGCCTCGTGGACTGCTGGAGAAGCGCTTTGGAGATGCGGTCCTGCAGGAGGCGAAGCAGCAACTGATGTCCTCGGCGTACCAGCAGGCGCTGCAGGATGAGAAGATCCGACCGATCAGCAACCCCGAACTCCCCGAGGGCGCGTCCGAGCCATCGCTTGAACGCGGTCGTGACTTCACCATCGCGGTCGAAGTGGAAGTGATGCCCGAGTTCGAGCTTCCCGCTTGGGAGGGCATGCCGCTGCGTCGACCCGTGCTCGAGATCCTCCCCAAGCATGTGGACGAGGAAGTGGAACGCCTCTCCTATCGTCTCGGGGTGCCCGCTCCCGTGGAGGGGCCGTTCGAGCCGCTCGATCGAATGGTCGGCAAGGCCGTCGTTCGCATCCAAGGCGACGAGAAGATCTTCTTCGAGACGGAAAATGCGCTCGCCGTGGTGCCTGCCAAGGAGGATGAAGGCAAGGGGCCGTTCCTCGGACTGCTCGTCGATGGGCTCGACAAGACCCTCGGTGGACGCAAGGTTGGTGACTCTGTGACCCTGGAGATGGAGGGTCCGCAGCAGCATGAAATCACGGAGATTCGTGGCAAGCCGCTGGTGGTCCAGTACACGATTACGGGCGCTGAACGCATCGCGCCTGCGAGTCGCGAGGACATCGCCGCTCGCATCGGCGTCGAAACCCAGGAGCTGCTCGCGGAGAATCTGCGCGGCGTGCTCGAACGACGCCGCGACGATGAGCAGCGCAGTGCGCTTCGCGATCAAGTCTTTGAGCAGCTCGCAGCCAAGGTGGAGTTCGAACTCCCGCAGCGGCTGTCCGCTGCGCAGGCAGCGCGCGAACTGGAACGGCAGCGACTGGAGATGCTCTACCGCGGCGTCGACAACGAGCGCGTGGAAGCGCGCCTCGCCGAGATTCGTAGTGCAACGGCAGACGACACGCGGCGGCGACTGAAGTTGTTCTTCCTGCTTGCGCGCCTCGCGGAAACGCTCGGTGTCGAGGCGACCGACGGTGAAGTGAACGGTCGCATTGCAGCGATTGCCCGTGGTCGGGGTGTGCGTCCGGATGCGATGCGCGCCGAGCTCGAGAAGAGTGGACGCATCGGCGAGATCGCGCTGCAGATCCGCGAACACAAGGCGGCGGACCGCGTGATTGCCAAGGCAACGATCACGGATGTTCCCGCCGAAGAGTGGAACAAGGAACATGCGGCGAAGAGTGGTACTCCCGGCATTCCCGCCACGGCTGCTTCGCCACGCACCAAGGCCAAGAAGGCCTGACCATGGTCGCGTCGTTGCTTCAGGAGACTGCTCCGCGGGCCGTTCCTGAAGATGTCTTTCCGATTCTGCTGTCCCTCCTCGCCGCAGTCATTCTCGGCGGCATCATCATCTACTTCGTGCGGAATTGGGCTCGCCGTTCGGATGATTCGATGCCCGGCTTCACCCTGGGCGATTTGCGGGAACTCCGAGAGAGCGGCGACATCACGGAACAGGAGTTCAAGGCGGCGAGAAACGCGATGATTTCACAAGTACGGAGGCAAGGTTCGCCGACAGAAGACGGCGGTAGCCTGCGCGGAAGTCGCCCGCCTCGGTGACCTCGATGAAGTTCGCCCCGGCTCTCCCTGCTGAATCGCCCCCAATGAACTCCACTCCTTCTGGCCCCGGCAAGCGTCCCCCGCTGCGTGACGATTCCGCCGGTCGTGGCGGAGGCGGATCGTCGGGGGGCGGCCCACCGAGTGGTGGTTCGGGTGGTGGTTCGGGTGGCGGCGATGGTGGTTTTCGCGGGCGGAAGGTCACGACATGCAGCTTCTGCGGCAAGACCAGCCGCGAAGTTGGTCCGATGGTCGAAGGACCGAATGATGTGTTCATTTGCGCCAACTGCACGGATCTCTGCCAGAACATCTTCAAGCAAGAGAAGCGCAGAGTGTCTGGCGGCGCGCCGCCGATCACGCAGATCCCATCTCCGCGGCAGATCAAGGAGTACCTCGATCAGTACGTGATCGATCAGGACCGCGCCAAGAAGTCGCTCGCCGTTGCGGTGCACAACCATTACAAGCGCCTCTCGCAGGCAGACAATGCTGAAGCGCCCGTGGAGCTTGACAAGAGCAATGTGTTGCTTGTCGGTCCGACAGGAACGGGCAAGACGCTCTTGGCTCGCACGCTCGCGCGAATCCTGAATGTGCCTTTTGCGATCGGAGATGCCACGACCCTCACCGAAGCCGGCGCTGTGGGAGAGGATGTCGAGAACCTCCTCCTCAAGCTGCTGCAGGCTGCCGACTTCGATGTCGAGTCGGCTCAGCGCGGCATCATCTACATCGATGAGATCGACAAGATCGGCAAGACCAACGGCAATGTTTCCATCACGCGGGATGTTTCCGGCGAAGGCGTTCAACAGTCGCTGCTGAAGATGCTCGAGGGAACGGTGGCAAATGTTCCCCCGCAAGGTGGGCGCAAGCATCCCGAGCAGCAGTACATCCAACTGAACACGCAGCACATTCTCTTCATCTGCGGTGGTTCGTTCGTGGGCATCGAAGACATCGTTCGCAAGCGCATCGGACGGAAGCGCATCGGCTTTGCCGTCGAGGCGCAGGTCGAGCGCACGAAGTCCGAAGACGACAGTGACATGCTCGCCCAGATTCAGCCTGAAGACCTGCTTGACTTTGGGCTCATTCCGGAGCTGATCGGGCGCCTGCCAGTCACCTGTGCGCTGATGCCGCTCAGCCGTGCGGCGATGATCCAGATCTTGACTGAGCCCCGCAACGCGCTCGCCAAGCAGTACCAGCATCTCTTTGGACTCGAGGGAACTTCGCTCGAGTTCACGCAGGGCGCGCTCGAAGCGATCGCGGACAAGGCGCTTGCGCGCGAGACGGGTGCACGAGGGTTGCGTTCAGTCATGGACGAGTTGATGACGGACCTCATGTATCAGTTGCCCGACCTCGACAACTCGAATGTGTCGTATCGCGTGGATGAAGCTGCCGTGCGATCCGGGCGACTGACACCCGAAACGATTCGGCAGCGCGTTCGCGAGAGTGCGTGATCGGACGCACGCGATGCGGCGCGAGAGTTGCGCATGATGACAGACGCACCGTGGGATGAGATGGCGCGTGCCGCCTCGCGCATCGCCGCGACTTCTTCGGCGGCAGCAGCGTCGCGTGAAGGCACCATGCAATCGCTCGTCGACCTCCTGTGGAACGCTCTCCATCCACGCGGCGTGTCGTGGATCGGTTTCTATGAGGCAGATTCCTCGGGCGAACCGCAGATGATTCTCCGTGCCCGCCGCGACACGCCCGCGTGCAGTCCGATCGGCCTCCATGGCGCATGCGGTCAATGCTTGCTCGGGCGCAGGGCGCTCGTGGTGCGTGATGTCCGTGAACTTGGAGAGGGATACATCGCGTGCGATCCGCTCGATCGGAGCGAGCTGGTGGTTCCCTGCCTGAACCGAGATGGAACTGCGTGGGGCGTTCTGGATGCCGATAGTCACCTTCTTGGTGCTTTTTCGGACGCGGATGCGGTTGGGCTGCAGCGGGTTCTGGAGGCGTCGGGCCTCTCGTTTCCGAGGCACTCTCCTTCTTCCGACTGATGGACGAGGCGTTCGGACCTCCCCGACCGATGTGCATGGCACCCCTCTGCCGACAAATGCGCTTGCGCGGATCGTCGGGGGCGACTACCCTGTGTGGCTCCCCTTGGAGATTCACCTATGCCACGACGCTGCCACTTTACTGGTGCTCGAACCACGACCGGAAACCGAATGACTCGCCGCGGTAAGGCGAAGTACCTCGGGGGAGTCGGCATCAAGACGACCAGTGTGACCAAGCGCACGTTCAAGCCGAATCTGCAGCGCGTGAAGGCGGTCGTGGATGGACGTCCAGCCCGCATTCTTGCCAGTACTCGAGCGATTCGCTCGGGTTTGGTTGTCAAGCCGCTCCGACGGAAGTTTGTCTACACGCGTAAGCTCGCCGCCAAGGCCTGAGATCGGTTTCGGTCGCTCGCTGCGAATCGCCGCGCCGTATCTCCGCGTCCCGGCACTGCCACATTGGGGGTGCACTGGCGACTGTTGGCATAAAACGCGCGTTTGTGGCTTGACAATCATTTCTTTCGGGGCTACAGTGCTGCGTTCGACAATGACTTCGGTCCTCTGCCACTGCCCTCCATTTCGAGGGACTTGCCAAGGCTGGCTGACTCTGGTTTGGGCGCGAACTCTCGTCGATGCCGGTTTTCCGGTGACATAGGTTGAGATGGTCCGTCGCTTCGGTGACGCTTCAGTCTTGAACCAACGCTTTGTTGAAGAAAGAGAGCCTTTCCGTGAGGGTTTGTGGTCTCGCAGGCCACATCGATGTGTCGCCATTTTTTTGATGGCACGCAACGGCTTCTGACTGTGTTGCTGCATGCTTGTGGGCAAGGTGCCCACGAGATCGCAAACTCGGTCGGAGCAACAGAACAGGGCTACCCTCTTTCTCGTATCAGTTTGTGAAGCAAAGGTTTATGAACAACCGAAATGGTCGGTAGTTCAGCCCCGATTCTGCCTTTCCCGTTGTGACTTGTCTGAGTTGATTCCCAAGAGCCCGCCCAGGATTTTCGTCATGCCATCCCCCCGCCACGACACCACAGACCGCGACCGCGTCCTCGACGCGACCGATTTGGTGTCGCTCGTCGGCGAATCGGTGGCACTGCGGCAGAAGGGCCGCGAGCATGTTGGGCTCTGTCCTTTCCACGAGGATCACCGCCCGTCCTTCTCCGTCATCACGCACAAGGGACATGCGTTCTATCACTGCTTCTCCTGTCAGGCGAGCGGGAACGCCATCGACTTCATGGTGAAGTACCACAAGATGGAGTTCATCGAGGCGCTGCGATTCCTCGCGCAGCGAGCTGGGATTGAGCTTCGTCCGCGACAGGGAGATCACGGCCATTCTGGCAACGGTCAGGCAGTGTCCGCCCTGCGGCGCGCCAACGAAGCTGCGCTTCGGTTCTTCGTGCGGTGCCTTGCGGATCCGTCGCTCGGAGGTGCATCGGCGAACGCACTTGCGGCGCGTGGCATGGAGCCTGCCATGATCGAGCGTTTCGGGCTCGGTGCTGCGCCCGCCGCAGGTGATGCGCTGGTGGCTCATGTGGAACGCCTTGCAGCAAACCAGCGTGCGGGCGGCGACGACGGGCTCGAACCCGATGCGATCCGCGCAGCATTCGAGTCGGCTGGTCTCCTGCGTTCTCGCGGTGGACGCCTCGTCGATGGCTTCCGAAACCGCGTGATGTTCCCCATTCACGATGAGATCGGTCGCTGTGTGGCATTCGGCGCGCGTGCAATCGATCCCGAAGATCAGCCGAAGTACCTCAACAGTCCAGAGTCGCCCATCTTCCACAAGTCGCGATCGCTGTACGGCATTCATCTGGCCAAGCGCGCCATCATCGATTCGCGCACCGCCATCATCACGGAGGGGTACACCGACGTCATCGCCTGTCACCGAGCGGGCATCGAGAACGCCGTCGCGACGCTCGGTACGGCGCTCACGCGGGATCACGCGCGGATTCTGCAGCGGTTGTGCGACTCCGTCGTGCTGCTGTTCGATGGCGATGCGGCTGGTCAACGCGCGGCCGACCGTGCCCTCGAGGTGTTCTTTGCGGCTCCCATCGATGTGCGCATCTGCACACTGCCTGATCAACTCGATCCGGATGAACTGCTTCGCCAACCAGGTGGTCGTGCGCGTTTCGATGCAGCGATCGCCGCGTCGCAGGACGCGCTCGTGCATCTGGTCGGGCGTTTCCGCGGCGAACTGACGGAACGTTCCGGCATGTCTGCGCGTCAGCGGACGATTCAAGCGATGGTGTCGAAGCTTGCGTCCCTCGGGCTCGCGGGACTCGATGGACTCCGCCGCCGCATGGTGATCGATTCCATTGCGTCTGCCGCTGGCGTTCCCACGAGTGAGATTGAGGCTGAACTTGCACGATCGACCGTTCGGGTTCGCACCGACGGAACCGCAGTTGCGGACGCGGTCTCCGATGCTCCGATTGCAGAAGCGACGACCGCATTGGCGCGGGCGGAGCGCGAGTTTGTCGGACTGCTCTTGGCGTGGCCCGTGCTCGCCGCGTCCCGCATCGACACGGTCGATGGCGATTCGCTGCCGATCAGTGAGTTCATGATCCCCGCATCATTCACCGATGCCCCTGCCGCACGCGTCTACAGACCAGTGTTCGAGCGCATGGAAGCTGCATCTGCGTTCAATGTGCAGGATGTCCTTGCCGAGTTCGACGACGACATTGGCAAGGCATTCGTGACCACCCTCTTCCGGACCGCGCAGGAGCGTCACCCCGACGAGCCGAAGGCTCGCGAGGGGTTGGTTGCCGCTGCGCGGGCCCTGGAATGGACCCGTCGCAGGCATGCCTTGTCGGAACCTGCATTCGTTTCAACCCCAGAGGCTCTTGCCGAGCGGATCGCGCTGATCCGAGCGGCGGGGCCAAGACCCAGTGCTCTAGCCAGGAGAATCGATTCATGAGCCTCGTGCTTCAGGAACTGCATCCAGTCCTCCGTTCGCTCCTTCATGCCGGCCGCAAGCGTGGTTGGATCAGCTACGAGGAGCTCAACACCTGCCTGCCCGACGACTTCGTCGATCCGTACCAGCTCGATGAGTTGCTGGTGCTGATTGCCCAGAACGGCGTTGCGCTGATTGACGAGATCGAAATGCGCCGCGAATCGCGCAAGGCATTCCCTGCTGATCTGCAGACAGACCTTCGGTTCCTCCGAGACACCGACAAGAAGGTGCGAAAGGCCCCCGAGCACGCCGCAGCTGTTCCCGCGGTGCCGAGTGCTCCGCGCCCGCTCGTGGGTGCTGCTGCGACTGCGGTCGCCGCGGCTCGAGCCAAGCTGCGTCAGCAAGACTCCTTGCAACCCGGCGGTCCTGATGCGTTCGCGTCGGAAGACGATGGGCTCGACGACGATCTGCAAGGATCGCTGGACTTCGTGCAAGAGGCCATGCCCGTTCGCATTGACGATCCGATCCGCATGTACCTGACGCAGATGGGTTCGATTCCCTTGCTCACGCGCGAGGAGGAGATTCGTCTGGCGAAGAAGATCGAGATGAGTCGTTACATCTTCCGCCGGATGGTGCTCGAGAGCGACTACTGCGCACGGCAGGCGGTCGACATTCTGCAGCAGGTGCATGATGGTTCGCTGCCGTTCGACCGCACCATGCGCATTTCGACTGCCGAGTCGAATGCCAAGGATCGCATCGCTGCACGGATTCCGTACAACCTGAGCACCATTCGCCTGAAGCTCGAGCAGAACACGGGACTCTGGGCGCAGCTCGAAGAGGGTGATCTCCCTCCCGAACGCGCGGAGGTGGTGACACAGCGTCTCTGGGCGAATCGTCGGCGCGTGGCGACGCTGATCGAGGAGTGCTGCCTGCGGACTGGGCGCATCCAGCCTCTCATGCGCAAGCTCAATTCCGTGAACCGCAAGTGCGACGAACTGGCTCGCCAGATTGCCCAGGCCGATTCGGATCCTGCGAACCATGATGCGGACGATGTGCAGGTGCGCCGCGACGAGTTGCTCGGTCTGCAGGGACTGGTGCTCGAAACGCCGCAAGATCTTGCGAAGCGCGTGAAGGCGATTCAGCGCATTTTCGTCGAGCATGAACTGGCCAAGCGCGCGCTCTCAGGCGGCAATCTGCGTTTGGTGGTGTCCATCGCGAAGAAGTACCGCAATCGTGGTCTCCCCTTCCTCGACATCATCCAGGAAGGCAACACGGGACTCATGCGTGCGGTCGACAAGTACGAGTACAAGCGTGGCTCCACGTTCTCCACCTACGCGACGGGGTGGATCCGTCAGGCGATCACTCGCGCCATCGCGGATCATGCACGCACGATTCGAGTGCCCGTGCACATGATCGAGACGATGTCGAAGCTGCGGAACATTCAAAAGCACCTGCTTCAGGAGCTCGGACATGAGCCCAACCATGACGAGATCGCTGCGCGCGCCAAGATGCCTGTCGATGAGGTCAAGCGTGTGCTGAAGATTTCGCGGCATCCGATCTCCCTCGATCGCCCGGTGGGCGAGAGTGAGGATTCGCACTTCGGTGATTTCATCGAAGACGAGCGGCAGGAAGCGCCGAGCATTTCTGCCGCAAGCGAGATGCTGCGTGGGCGCATCAACGATGTGCTGAAGACGCTGACCTACCGGGAGCGTGAGATTCTCAAGCTGCGGTACGGGATCGGCGATGGTCACACATACACATTGGAGGAGGTCGGACGCATCTTCAAGGTGACGCGCGAGCGCGTTCGCCAAGTCGAGAGCAAGGCACTCCGCAAGTTGCAGCATCCCGTTCGCCGCCAGCGTCTCACCAGTTTCATGGAAGGTGAAGGCGAGACGGAAGGCACCATCGAACTGCCACCTGCGACCGACTGAACGGTCGCGAGGCTGCGTTGGAACATTCAGCGTGATGTGAGCGGTTCGCTGCGGGCTTCGCAGACGTACTTCCAGGCGAGGTACTCGTCGACCCCCCACCGACCGCCCTCACGACCGAATCCCGACCAACCGCGACCGCCAAAGGGCGCGTAGGCATCGCTGACCGCCGTCGTATTGCATCCGACGATCCCGCACTGCAAGTGCTTCGCCGCCCACGCCACGCGATCTGGGTCTGAGGAAAACGCATACCCCGCCAGTCCGTACGGTGTGGCGTTCGCCATGCGGATCATCGCATCGTCACTCTCCACCGATGCGATGGGTGCAAGCGGTCCAAATGTCTCCTCGTTGAAGCAGCGCATGGACGGCGTTGCGCCCGCGATGACCGTCGGTGCGAAGAACCGATCCACGCAGTGAGGAACGCGGACAGTGGCGCCGCCCGTCAGCACACGGCCGCCGCGATCGACTGCATCCTTGACATGCGCAGAGACGCGTGCAACGGCCTCATCGCTGATGAGCGGTCCCACACGGACGCCTGGCGTTCTGCCCAAGCCGATGGGCAGCGCTGCCGCAGCCGTGGCCAAGCGCTCGCCGAAGTCCTGGACAACGGATGCATGAACGATGAATCTGTTGGGGCAGATGCAGGTCTGCCCAGCCACGCGGAACTTGCCGAGGATCGCCGCATCGACCGCCCCCGAGATGTCCGCATCGGCAAAGACGAGGAACGGCGCGTGCCCGCCGAGTTCGAGCGACAGCCGCACGAGCTGCGTTGCCGCTCCGCGCATCAGCAGCCGCCCCACTTCCGTCGAACCCGTGAAGGAGACCTTCCGAACCCGACCATCGGCCAGCCAGGCATGGACAATGGGCTCGGGTGCACCCGTGATCACATTGAGGGCACCATCTGGAAGTCCCTCCACCACGAGAATCTCCGCCAGCGCCAACGCACTGAGTGGCGTTTCTTCGGCTGGCTTTGCGACCTGCGTACAGCCTGCGGCGAGTGCGGGCGCCGTCTTGCGCGCAAGCATGGCCAGCGGGAAGTTCCAAGGCGTCACCGCCGCGACGACGCCGATCGGCTGCGGTTCTGCAGACTGCACTCGACCGGACCGGCGCGGCGGGAGCACTTCCGTGTGCAGTCGACCGCACTCGTCGGCAGCCGAGTCGAAGTAGTCGGCGCTGTAGTCGACTTCGGCGAGCGACTCGGCGAGGGGTTTCCCGACCTCAGCGGTGATGATGTCGGCGAGTCTTTCCCGCTGAGCACGACTCCGGCTCGCACAGCGGCGCAGGAGGTCAGCCCGGACCGCCACGGGGGTGCCTGCCCACTTCGGGAGTGCAGCCGACGCGGCATCGACCGCAGCCCTGGCTTGATCGGCTGTTGCCGCTGGGACATGTGCGATCACCTCGCCGGTGGCGGCATCACGCACGGGCAGCGAAGCGCCGCCACACGGCTCCATCCAACGCCCACCAATGAGGTTTGAGCAGCGCACGGCTCGCAAGGTAGCAGCGGTAGACTTTCCCCATGGCGCGAGCGGTCGTCGATCCAATGGAACTTCGGCGCTTTGCTGCGGAACTGCGCAAGTTCAATCTGGACATGCAGGGCGGCATCGCCACGGTGCATGCGCGCCTCAACACGCTGCAGCAGACATGGCGCGATCAGGAGCAGCAGAAGTTCGCGGAGGAGTTTGAGCAGACGATCAAGGTTCTCCAGCGCTTGCTGAAAGCGAGCGAAGAGCACATTCCATTCCTCCTTCGCAAGGCGGACCGCATCGATGAGTATTTGCAGCAGCGCTGATGTGCCCCGTGGATTCCGGCGCCAACATCCGTGATACGAAGGCGATCTTGGATGCGAAGGCAGTCATCGTGAAGGCTGCGCGCAGCATCGCATCGGTCATCGAGGAGTCGCAGGCGGATTCGGAACGATTTGCGATGTGGTTGGCGGGTGAGGCGCAATCGGGTTGGGAACGCCAGGTGCGTCTTCGCACGACACGACTGAATGAGGCGCGCTCCGAACTGATGCGAAAGCAGATGCAGCCGACGGCGGATGGTCGACCGCCCTCAACGGTTGATGAGCGAAAGGCCGTCTCGCGCGCCGAGGCGGCACTTGCCTCTGCGGAGGATCGTTTGCGGCGGACTCGGTACTGGGTGATGGAGTATCCACGGGTCCTGGCGAACTTCCGTGCCGGCATGGGTTCTCTCGGGACATTCGTGGATCAGGTTGCACCTGCTGCGGTGTCCGCTCTGAACAGGATGGCGGAGTCGGTCGACGCATACCTTGCGGCGCAGAGCTCTCCCATCGTCGACGCACCCACCACGGATTCGGCTGTCGTGGAGTCCAAGGCATCGATGCGCCGATCCGGGAGTGACCTCACGGATGCGGATGGAGCATCTTCATGAGCGACTCTTCCCACAAAGCCAAACTCAAGGATGCCGTTCGTACCCTCCAGGCTCAGTGGAGCGTGATTCGAACCCAGTGGAATGATGCCCAGAGCGACCGTGTGCAGCATGAGGTCGTGGAGTGCGCGGAGGAATCCGTACGCTTGGCGATTCTTGCGCTGGACCAGCTTGGAGAGTCGATCGCCCGCGCCCGCAGCGAGTGCAGCGAAGGAGGTGGCCTGTGACTGAGCAGGCTGCCGCGACACATGGTCGATCTCCTTCGGCCGACATCGAACAGCGACCTCTGTCGGAAGTGGCACATGAGGTGGTTTCGCTCATCGTGTCATCCCCCGCAGCCCGCCTCGAGGCAGAGGCGTCGCTTGCCGCGTTCGTGCAGTCCGTCGAGCCACCCGAGCTGTCGCGGCATGGCTCGGAGCTGAAACGGTTGGAGGCAGCGCGGGAAAAACTTCGCGCAGAAGTGGATGGCAAGGCTGCAGCGGCATGGCAGCAGGCCACCGCTCGGCATGCGGCCAATGCAGCCAAGATCGACGAGGAAGAACGGCGCACGCTGGCACGCGCGGAGGATCAGCTCGAGTCCGAGATCGACAAGTTGCAGCGCCACATGGAGGAGAAGATCTGGACGGCGGATTCGATCTACGAAGAGCAGCAGCCCTCCTTCGAGAAGGAACACGAGGAGCGGACCAAACAACTTCAAGCGACCTCGGACGAAGCGCATGCCAGCCTCACCCGAGCTCGCGATCTCCTCGGTCGGGCGCTCGTGGTGCCCACGGTGGACGCGACTCCCCAAGCGCCGAGTCTTGGAGCCGAACCTCTGGCGGAGTTCACGGCCGCTGCATCCGCCGCGAATGAACTGTTGGGCCGCGTCCGCCGCAAGTCACTGGCGCTCATTCTGCGGAACAAGATTGCGCATGCGGCTGGGCTGTTGCTCCTGCTGCTGCTGGCGGCTGGGGTGGTGACATTCACGGTGGGTTGGCTGGATTGGACGGGACCGATCATCCTGGCAACTGCTCTTGCGCTCGGCGCGCTGTTGCAGGTCTCCATCTTTCTCTCGGCGGGTCGCGCCTTGCGTTCCACTGCGCACGAGGTTTCCAAGCAGCAAGCGCAGCTCACCCAACTGCTCAAGGCAATGCTGGCGTGGAGCGATGCCACGCGGTCGCGATTGTCGGAAGCGGCAAAGGAGCGACATGAGAAGGAGGTGGGAAGCGTGCGCTCGAGCCTTGCTGAACGGCGGCATGCGTTGCAGTCGCAGTTGCCGCAGCGACTCGAGCGTGTGAAGGCGGCCGCCGCTGAACTTCGCGCGAAGAACGATGGACAACTGCGGCAGATCCAAGCAAGTTCAGCCGCCTCGGTGCAAAGCTTGATGAACCAGATCGACGCTCGGCATGCGAGTGCGCTGCAGAGTGAGATGGATCGCCATGCCGCCCGAACCCGAGAAATCGCAGCCGTTGTCGAAGCGCGTCGTTCCGAGTTCTGCGCCGCATGGCAGACGGCACAGGGGCAGGTGGTTCGAGACCTCCGGTGGCTCGGCGATCGAGAGCATCGGCAGTTCCTTCCATGGAACGATCCCATGTGGGAGCGCTTTGATGGCTGCACCGAGCCGCAGAATGCCATCAGCCTTGGACACATCACGATCCCGCTCCACTCGATCAAGGGGGCGTTGCCGGTGGCGTCGGAGTTGGCGTGGCCCGCCGGCACGCCACGCATCGTTCACGTGCCGGTGACGCTGTCGATTCCGACGCAGGCATCGCTGCTGATTGAGGCTGGGATGGAGGGGCGCGAAGCAGGCATTGCCCTGCTCCAGGAGTCGATGCTTCGGCTGTTGACGATGCTGCCGCCCGGCAAGGCCCGATTCACGATCTTCGATCCAGTCGGACTCGGCGAGAGCTTTGCTGCATTCATGCATCTCAGTGACGACGCGGAGCACTTGGTCGGCGAACGCATCTGGACCGATCAGCGGCAAATGGAGCAACGGCTGGCCGATCTCTGTGAGCACATGGAGACGGTCATCCAGAAGTTCCTGCGGAATGAGTACGCCGATCTCGCCGCGTACAACCTCCAGGCGGGAGAGATTGCCGAACCCTATCGCTTTCTCGTCATGGCCGACTTCCCCGTCGGTCTCAACGAGAGTGCGCTTCGGCGACTCCACAGCATCATCACGAGTGGGGCTCGGTGCGGCGTCTTCACGCTTCTGCTGCACGACTCGCGGCAGCCCGTTTCAAGCGAGCTGGATCTGCGGGACCTTCGATCACGTGCCCTGAACCTGATGTGGCAGTCAGAACGGTTTGTCGTGGCCGGCACGCCACTCGAGCCTTTCCCCTTCACGGCGAGAACGCCGCCGGCCAATGATCGAGCGACTGGACTGCTGAAGCGCATCGCTGCCTCGGCGAAGCGCGCCAAACGGGTCGAGGTCCCCTTCTCCGTGATTGCCCCACACGCCGCGCGGCGGTGGTGCGAGACCACCGATGAGTCGATCACCGTTCCGCTCGGTCGTTCTGGTGCCACTCGCTTGCAGTCGCTCGCGCTCGGATTCGGCACGAGCCAGCATGCGCTCATCGCGGGAAAGACAGGCTCGGGCAAGTCAACGCTGTTGCATGCGTTGATCACGAACCTCGCGCTGCGATTCTCTCCGGATCAGGCGGAGGTGTGGCTGATCGACTTCAAGAAGGGTGTGGAGTTCCGCACCTATGCGGCGCACGGCCTGCCGCACGCGCGTGTCGTCGCCGTCGAAAGCGACCGAGAGTTCGGACTGTCGGTCCTGCGCGGCTTGGATGTCGAACTGCGCCGGCGCGGAGACCTGTTCCGAGGAGTCGGCGTCCAGGATCTTGCAGGGTTCCGTCGAGCACGGCCGGCAGAGCGAATGCCGCGGGCCCTGTTGATCGTCGATGAGTTCCAGGAACTGTTCACGGAAGATGACAAGGTCTCCGAGGAGTCGGGGCTCCTGCTCGACCGACTTGTCCGACAGGGTCGCGCGTTCGGTATCCATGTGGTTCTCGGGTCACAGACGCTGGGCGGTGCTTACTCGATCGCGCGGGCAACCATGGGGCAGATGGGCGTTCGCATCGCGCTTCAGTGCAACGAGGCGGATTCGCAGCTGATCCTTGCCGATGACAATGTCGCTGCACGATTGCTGTCGCGGCCTGGAGAGGCGATCTACAACGATGCAGGCGGGCTGGTGGAGGGAAACAATCCATTCCAGATCGTGTGGCTTGCGGATGCGGATCGAGATCGCCTGCTCGATGAGGTGCGTGCGCTGCAGCAAACGCATCCGTGTGCGCCCCGACCTGCGATGATCGTGTTCGAAGGAAGTGCGCCCGCGCTGCTCGAAGCCAATGCGTTGCTGCAGGAAGCAGCCGCGCGGCGTGGGCGCGAGATGGTGCTTGCACCGAAGTTGTGGCTCGGGGATGCCGTTGCGCTGCAGGAGCCGACCTGTGTTCCGCTGCGGCGTCAGTCTGGCAGCAACCTGATGGTGGTTGGGCAACGGGAAGATGCGTCCGCGGGTGTCGCTGCGGCAGCGCTGGTTGCCATGGCTGCGCAGTGCGGATCGGATGCGCGCGTGGTATTGCTCGATGGAACGCCAGTCGACGATGCAGCGTTCGAGAAACTCGCGGGACTGCGCCGTGATCTCGGTGTGCGTGGCGACAGCGGTGGGTTTCGCGAGGCGGATGCGCTCGTCGGCCAGGTGGCGGAGGAGATGCGTCGTCGCACGGCAACGGGCGAGTCAAGGCTCGAACCCATCCTGCTCATCATCCACAATCTGCACCGATTCCGATCCCTTCGCCGCAACGAGGATGACTATGGATTCGGCTCTGGTGGGTCCGCGGCGCTCAGCACCGACAAGGTGCTGTCGGAGATCCTTCGCGATGGACCGACCGTTGGCGTTCATGTGCTTGTGACGGTGGACACTGCGACGAATCTGGCGCGTTCCATCGACCGGAACTCACTTCGCGAGTTTTCATGGCGGGTGCTTTTCCAAGTGAGCGCGACAGATTCCAGCACGCTCATCGACTCCCCCGCTGCGAGCAAGCTGGGGCCCCAGCGGGCGCTCCTGCATCAGGAGGATGCCGGCACGCAGGAGAAGTTCCGCCCCTATGCATTCCCCACGGGATCGTGGATTGCGCGGATCGCAGTGACCCCCTCCACTCCATAGGCGGCTCCTCCGCGGGCGGGTGCTCATCGGCTGAAAACCGCTGTTTCGTCGTCAGCACGTTCATCAGTGGATCTGATCTCGAGACACTGACGAAGACAGCGCGACTGCCGCTGCGCGATGCAGTCACGATCTTTGGGCTCGGTGCGGTCCTCGACACATGGATCACCGGTCGGTGCCCGTTCACAGGCGGGTCTCGCAAGCAAGGAAGTCGTCGAGCAGGTGATACGCGAGGAGCTACCCGCACGCGGATGGCAGTGTTTTCCCCGGCGGTTGCTTTGGCGGTTACCCTTTCGCCTGCATCGGGCGCTTAGCTCAGCTGGCTAGAGCACTGCCCTTACATGGCAGGGGTCACAGGTTCGAATCCTGTAGCGCCCACTGAATGATGGAACACTGAGGTGGGAGGACTCAGCCGTTCACGACAACGGGGCCCCGCGGGTGCGGCGGCAGAAGCCGCCTGAGCATCAGCTGTCGTTTGGTCGAATCACGCGAAAGCCGATCATGCCGTGGGCGAACGAGGTCGGACCTTCGCCGCGCGCAGAGATTCGGCAAGAATCGGCGTCATAGCCGCAGCCGCCGCCACGGATGGGTCGGTACCCGCCAGTGATGGGGCCGGTCGGATCAACGACTGGACTGTACGAGTAGTAATCGGCCGCGTAGCGATCTCGCGTCCACTCCCAAACATTCCCAGTCATGTCGTGGAGCCCAAAGCCGTTGGACAACTTGCCGCCGCCCACTTGCGTTCCATAGAGCGGATCACCGGGAACCGTGTTGTACCAAGCAGTGCTCGGCAAGATCGCCGGATCATCCGAACCCTCGGGCTGGGCTGCAGTGCCGTGGTAGGTGGTCGAAGTTCCTGCGCGCGCTGCATACTCCCACTGAGCCTCCGTGGGCAACATCATTCCCGTGGCGTTCATGAACCCCTGGATGTTGTTCCAAGAAACCCAGTCGACTGGGCGATCCATCGAGCCTGGAAACTGCGGTGCCTGAAAGTAGCTCGGGTTGTAGTTCATCTGCGCGATCCACTGCGCTTGAGTGACCTCGAACCGGCCCATGTAAAAGCTGCTGCTGATGGTGACTGGGTGGAGTGGGTACTCGTCCTCGTAACACCCACTGGGAGTCGGACATCCCATCATGAAACTGCCGCCAGGGACGAGCAGCATTTCCATCTGTGTGAGATTGTCTCGCACGCGCCACGCGAAACCGCTCTGTTCGATTGCGAGTCGGATCGCTCGGTCGTAGATGACGGCTGGGTCTGGTACAGCTTCGATCACAGTTGCCCAATCGGGAACGATGACGCAGGTTCCCCAACTGCCAAGCAGAAGCGTCAGGTCGGAGCCGTTGACGCTCCCATCGTTGTTGAGATCGGTGATGTACTGACCTTGCCCATTGCTGCCCCACGCCGACAGCATGATGCCAAGATCGCTTCCGGTCACGGAGTTGTCTCCATTGACATCGCCAGGGCAGTCAGCGAGGGCGGGCACGCCGCCACATGTCACGGTCGCGGTGAGCGCAACGATGTTGAAGATTCTTGGGGGCATTTCGAAAGAATAAAGCCACCATCGCAGGGATCAAGTTCGGGGTGCAACATTGACGGAACTCTCACTTGAGCCCGCTCCCGAGCTACTTCAACGCGTTTCGGGCCACGCGGAACCCAAGCCCAGGACTCGCGCCCGCGGGGGAATTGGTCCCACGCCGAGACGAGCGGCACATGTTGGACCCCGACCCGTGGTTCCCGCCGCGGATCACTTTGTCGAATCCGTCCGCGGCTCCCGTGGGATCGATCACCGAATCCGATGTGAAGGGCGTGTACCAGTCCTGCACCCACTCATACACATTGCCGATGGAGTCATGAAGTCCAAGGGCGTTCGGGGCCTGGAGTCCGACCGGTCGGGTGGCCTGCCACGCATTGTCGAAGTACCACGCAATGTCGAGGAGGGGTCCATAGCGAGAACCCGTTGTTCCAGCTCGACACGAGTATTCCCACTCTGCTTCGGTTGGAAACCGCATGCCTGTTGCCATGCAGAACTGCTGCGCAAGATTCCAGGAGAGGTTCTCGACCGGGCGAGTTGCGGCGTCGGGATCGCTTGCCGACTGACTCGGGTTGAATGGCATGACCCGCGACCATTGCTCCTGAGTCACCTCCGTGCGCCCCATGTAGAACGGAGTGGTCAGTGTCACCCAGTGCCGCGGCAGTTCAGACGAGTAGCCCTCCTGGTCACCGATGCTGCGCCCCATCAGGAACGACCCGGGCGGCACGAGCACGAGTTCAATCTGGGCCCACCAGTCGCGCACCAACCATGGAAGGTCAAGCGAGCGCACCGCACTTTGGATGGCAGGATCCGTGACGATGGATGCTGGCGGATTCCACTGCAGGATTTCAGCCCATGGCAGTGGACTCGTGGGACAGTCTCCCCAAGCACCGAGGAGGATCGTGAGGTCTGAACCGCCCACGACACCGTCGCCGTCGATGTCGCAGCCGCTCAAGCCGCCATCGGTGCCCCATGCACCAAGCAGAGCCGTCAGGTCGAGTCCATTTGTCGCACCGTCCACAACGAGATCGCTGCGGCACGCCGAGCCCGCGATGGCAAGGGAAACGGTCGCAACAGCCATCGCTGCGCCGACAACGCAAGTGCAAGGTGTCATCGTCCGTCCCATGGCGAAACGGTAATCGCAGTGGCGCACGTTGCAAGAGGCGCGGTTCAATTCCTCGGTCTTTCTGGATGATCATGACACGGACGCAGCAGCGAGGCGGCTCCCTGAGGTATCGTCCGAGGCGGTCCTGCACGAGCACCAAAGGCCGCCATGAGCAAGTTGCCACTCCTGCGCTGCGTTGCCACCCTGCTTGCCTTTACGGCGGGCGCGTGTTCCAACATCGAACGGGCTGATCCGACCGTTGCGCCGACACGCGCGGAACGACCACCCATTCCACTCGATGTCGATCCGATCATGCGCGGAACGGTGGCGAGTGAAACGGTGGTTGTCGGCTATCAGCCGGTGGTTGTCCGCGGCTACGGCTTCGTGGTGGGGCTGAAGGGAACGGGCAGTCGCACGGCCCCTGCTGAGGTACGGCAATACATCCTTCGGGAAATGCTCCGGTACGGTGTGGGCGATCAAAGCGAGGGACTTGGGGGCGTGCAGCCTGAACAACTCCTGAACTCGGAGGACACTGCGATCGTGATCGTGGAGGGAGTTGTTCCCGCGGGCGCACCGAAGGGAACGGCCTTTGATGTGCGGGTGTACGCCTCGCCCGGAACGAGCACCACGAGCCTCGAGGGTGGCACCCTGTGGACCACCGGGCTTCGACCAGGTGTGCTGCTCGTTGGCAGCCGTGAAGTGCGCTCGGTCGCGGAGGCGAAGGGACCGATCATCGTCAATCCCTTTGCGGATGATTCCGACCGCGCCCAGTCGCTCGTCAATCAGTTGAGCGGACGGGTGCTCAACGGCGGCAAGACGCTGAAGTCACTGCCAGTGAAGTTGGTGATGGCCACGCCGAGCCACTCGCGTGCACGGCTGATCGCGAGCGCCATCAATTCGAACTTCCCGCGCGAGCCTCGGCAGCGCGGCGATACGGCTCAGGGCAGAACGGGCGAACTGATTACGGTGGATGTACCGCCCTCGTGGCATGCGCGCAGCGATGAGTTTGTCGAGATGCTTCGGCATACCTCCATCAACGTAGGGCCGATCGATGCGACCGCATCGGAGATTGCGCGTGCGGTCGTGAACAACCCCGGCGGAGCGCAGGCAGCAAGCATGCGTTGGCAGGCGCTCGGACCGAAGAGTCTCACCTCGATTCGCCCTCTGTACGACTACCCAGAAGAGCAACCGCGATTCGCTGCATTGCAGGCAGGCGCGCGCCTGGATGATCCGCTGGTGGTGCCCCCACTGCTCGACATGGCAAAGTCGGGAAGCGCCGAACTGCGCGTCCCAGCCATTCGACTGCTGGAGCGGATGAGCATCAATCCTGCCATCGACCTGGGGCTGCGTCCGCTGCTGGAAGACAGCGACATTGACATTCGACTGGCTGCCTATGAGGCTCTGCGAAAGCGCGGCGATCCGATCGTGACGAGCAGCATGGTGGATGAGAAGTTCCGACTGGATGTGGTGCCGAGTCAGCATCCGATGGTGTACGTGTCTCAGTCGGGGAAGCCGTCGATCACGGTGTTTGGCAGTGATCAGACGCTGAAGGCTCCGATGAGCCTGCGAACATGGGATGGCAACTTGCTGATCAAGGTGGACGAGGGAGAGGATTTCGCAACGATTTTCTTCCGCCCCGCGTCCGGCATGGAAGCACGCGTGGACAAGTGCTCGCTGAAACTGCATGAGCTGATCCGTTTCCTCGGGCACACCAAGACGACGGACCGGCCCGCTCCGGGAGCCGGGATGACCTACAGCCAGACCATCGGTGCGATCTACGCGCTCTCCTCCGAAGGGGCGATTCCTGCGTCTTTCAAGGTGGAACAGGACCGAATCATCGCGGCGATTGCGAAGGCTGGACAAGAGGCGGAACGGACCGATCGACCCGAGTTCATCGAAGACGAGGATGTCACCTCCGACCAGCCCGCATCGGCCGCTGCGATGGTTCCTGGACTGACTCCGACTCAGGGCGTTCCAACTGGTGGTGGAAAACCCGCCAAGAGTGATCCAAAATCGGGTACCGTGCCGAGGTGAGTAGTGCTGAAGCCCCGTGTCGGGGCGGCTCTTCACGGACGATGAGCCACCAGCGTTGCGACAGGAGGTCGGAGTGAGACTATCCAAACTCGTTCTCAGCGGTTTCAAGAGCTTTGCCGATCACACCGAGTTTCGGTTCGATGAACCGATCATCGGGGTCGTGGGCCCCAATGGCTGCGGCAAGAGCAATGTCGTGGACGCCATCAAGTGGGTGCTCGGAGAACGCAGCGCCAAGAGCCTGCGCGGCGGTGCGATGATCGATGTGATCTTCGCTGGAAGCGCCGTGCGCAAGCCGATGGGTTCGGCAACGGTATCGCTGGTGTTCGAGAATCCCGTGCTTGCGACGCCTGTCCAGCGGAGCGAGGCGGATGCGGAGGGCGGTTTCGACGATGGCGATTTGCAGACGGGAGAGACGGGAGCATCGCTCGTCCGGCGCCATGAGGTTTCGAATCGTGCGTTGCCAGTCGATGCAGACGAAGTGGCGGTGACGCGCCGCCTCGACAGCGATGGACGGTCGGAGTACTTGATCAACGGGCGCAAGGTGAGGCTGCGCGACATCAAGGAGCTTTTCATGGACACGGGCATCGGCACGGATGCCTATTCCATCATCGAGCAGGGGAAGGTTGCGGCTCTGCTCGAAGCCAATCCTGCGGAGCGACGTGCGATTCTCGAAGAGGCGGCGGGAGTGGCCAAGTTTCGAGCGCGCAAGGAAGAAGCGGCACGCAAGTTGGAAGCTGCCGAGCGGAACCTGGTGGTGATTCGCGAGCAGTTGTCCGGTGCGGAAAGGCGGCTGCGGATTGTGCGAGGTCAGGCGGAGAAGGCCAAGCGCTTCGTGGAACTGGATGGGCGGCGCAAGGCGCTTCGGCACGCCGTCATCTTGGATCAGTATCACGAGCAGCGCACGCGGTTGGCAGAGTGCGGTGTCGCGGTGGATGCTGCGGCGGCTGCACGCGATGGGCTCACGGTTGCGATCGAGCAGGCAGAGCACGAGAAACGTGAGCGGGAAAGTGCGCGCGATGCCGTGATGCAGCAGCAGCAGCGTCTCGAGCGAGATCGCCTCGAAGCGGCTGCGGCAGTCAAGCAATCGCAGCAACGGATCGAGTTCACGGAGACGGCCATTCGCGATACGCGGGCATCGCTGCAACAGGATGCTGCAGCCATGGGCGCACTCGATGCGCGCGTCGCCCAGCATGCGCTTGCACTCGACCAGCTGAAGGAAGGCGTCGCCCGCGCGAGCGAGCAGGTTCGTCTGTGCGAAGAGCGGATGGGTGCGCTGGAGGAGGCGCGCGCCACCTGCGCTGCGGAGGCGGCTTCTGCCCGGAGTGCGGATCTTCAGTGGCGTGAACAGCATCTTGCGCTTGAGCGGGAGAGCGCGCGATTGGAGGCGCGGCGTCATGCTGCGAAGGAGCGGATGGAAGGTGTCGCCGCAGAAACGCAGCGGCTGCAATCACGAGGCAGCGAGCTGGAGCGCGAGTCAGGAGTGCAGGTGCAAGCGCGTGATGCGGCGCGCACAAGACAGGCAGAGGCGCAGGCTCGCGCCGATCAGCTGCAAGCACAGGTCTCTGCGGAGTTGCATTCCGTGGAGAGTTACGGCGAGGAGGGTGTGGAGATTGCCGAACGCCTGACCGCCGTTCGTGAGGAACGAACGCGAATGGAGAGTCGGCGGGCGCTGCTCGAGGAGATGGAAGCATCGCGCGAGGGTCTCGGTGGCGCCACGCGTTCCGTTCTTGCGGACTCCGAGCGTTTCCCGGGGGTGCGTGGTGCACTCGGCGACCTCCTGTCCACCGATCGCATTCATGCGGTGGCGGTCGAGGCAGTCCTCGGCGGATGGCTGGAGTGTCTGGTCGTGGATGGGGGCGCCTTGGCGTCGGTGGATGGCGGCGATGGATCCTCCCTCAGCGGTACTCCCCTGCTTGCCCACGCCCGCGAACTCGATGGGCGCGTGACATTTGCCCCCGCCGCTACGCACGCGCATCATCCTGCACCGAAGGAAACCATCGCGGGTGCTCATGCACTTTCGTCCGTCATTCGAGTCTCGGGCGGTGTGCAAGGACTGGTCGATTCGCTGCTGCACGGCGTGTGGCTTGTGCCCGATGTCGTCGAAGCGCAAAGGGTGTGCGCACTGGGCGGCAGTGGCACGCGCTGCGTGACCATCGCGGGCGATGTCGTGGACTGGCTCGGAGCGGTCACGGTCGGCAAGTTGAGAGGCGGTGGCGGCGGCTCGGTCATTCGGCGTGCGGAGCTCAGCGAGCTTTCCGAGTCCACGCGCGCACTTGCCTTGCGCATGGCGGAAGTCCAAGCAGAGGCGAACCGCGTCGCAGAGCTCGGCAGTGCTGCGCAGGTGCGATCGGATGGGTTGGACCGCGATCTGCAATTGGCGCGGCGTGCTGCCATCGAGGCGGAGTTCCAAGCGGACCGAGCGGAGCAACTGATGACGCGCGTCGAGCGCGAGCGTGCGGCGCTGCGGTTCAGCGAGTCGGATGCCGCGCGGCGTCTGGCGTCGGCGCAGGAGGAGTGGAATCAGATCACCGCGCGCATCGAAGCCGCTGCGGCCGAACTCGCCGCCGCCGATGGCAACGCATCGAAGGCACGCGCGGATGCATCGAAGGCCCAGGCGCGGCTCGATTCCGCGCAGGAAGCGCTCGGTGCAGCCAAGCTGGATCTCGGTACGGCAACGAGCGCGCTCCATGTTGCGCGCAGCGAGTGGTCCCTGACGGAGACCGCACTCACCGAGACGCAGCGCCAGCGAGTCACCGCTGAAGATCAACTGCGTCGCCGCGAGGCACACATCGAGACACTCGAGGAGTCGATCACCGAGACTCGATCGCAGGTTGCCGTGTCGCAACAGCGGCACGATGCGGTCGCGGTGCAGCTGGCCGACCTCGCGCAACAGCTTGCACAGGCGGTGCTGTCGAACGATCAGGCCGGCGAGTCCTTGCGGGCGATACGCGAGCAGGCTGCCGACCGTGAGCGCGCGTGGAGTGAAGCGGAACTTGCGCGCCGAGAGTGTGCCATGCGGCTCGACACCCTGCTGGGTCAGGCTCGCGATGAACTGGGCGTGGAACTGGAGACGCTGTGGGATTCGCATGTTGCCGAGCGCGAATCGGGAGCCTTTGTCCTGACCGACCGTTCCATCGCGCTGCAGGAGGCAGAGCAACTGCGCGAGGAGATTCGCACGCTTGGAAATGTGAACCTGGATGCGATGGCGGAACTCCAGGACTTGGAGACCCGCACCGCGGACATGGCGAATCAACTGGTCGACATTGACGCGGCGAAGGGGCATCTCGAGCGCCTCGTGACCGAGCTCGATGCGACGAGCCGAGTGCGCTTCGAGGAGACCTTCAACACGGTGCGCGAGAACTTCGGTGGAACCAACGGCATGTTCCGCCGACTCTTTGGCGGCGGGAGTGCCGACATGTATCTCCTTCCCGGCGAGGATGGGCAGGTCGACTGGCTGCAGTCCGGCATCGAGATCCGTGCCAAGCCGCCCGGCAAGGAGCCGCGGGTCATCACGCAACTTTCAGGCGGTGAGAAGTCGATGACGACCGTTGCGCTGCTGCTGGCGATTTTCAAGAGCAAGCCAGCCCCCTTCTGCATCCTCGACGAAGTCGATGCCGCGCTCGACGAGGCGAATGTGGAACGCTTCTGCCACGCGCTCAACGGATTCCTCGATCAGAGCCACTTCATCGTCATTACGCATCACAAGCGGACGATGCAGGCATGCCATCGCCTGCATGGCGTCACGATGCCGCAGCGTGGCGTGTCCAAACGAGTCACCGTCCGCTTCGAGCAGGTCGGTGTGGGTGGGCGGATCGCAGACTCTGCATTGGTGGACGACGGCGATTCGGCTGACGCTTCCAACGCAGTGGCGGAGCGCCTCGCGCGGACTGCGGCGCAGAACTAGGAAGGGCAACCGCTCGCGGTTTCCGATGCGACAAAAGTTCCACGGGTGCTGTCCTTGCGGACCCCCGGGAAGCGCAGGGCCTGCCCGTGCAGGACGGCATAGACGCCAGCGGGAAGGAGCTGTGTCGCCAGGATGGCCTCCGTGAGGTTCTGCAGGGCATCCGTGGTACGGAGTTCGTAGGGGCGCATCGCGCCTGTCAGCACGACGGGTATCTGCGGCGCCGATGGCCCTGACCAGCGCGCATGGAGCGCTTCGCCCGTCACCGCGAGTCGATCCGTGCCATGCACAATCAGAATGCCGTCATGATGCGCCGCAGATTCCGCCGCGGCAGACACGATCCGCTGATGGTCGTCCACTGTCATGTCCAGGCTGTCCTTGTTCATCAACGCAAGCCGCGCCACATGAACGCGCGGCAGTTGGAGGGACGCCAGCATGACATCGAGCACGCTGACATGGTTTCCCATCGTTCCTGCAAGTTCGCAGTATGTCTTTTCGATCGTGCCGCCTGTCGAGATGATGAGGAGTCGGAACATGGAAGGGGTGTCTCGGGGTGAAGTGAATCGCGAGCAATGGCGTCAGTGGTCCCTGCTGCGGGCAAGGTCCATGGTTTCTTCGGGGTGGCACATGCCATGGCCGCATGCGCAGAGCGAGAGGGATACACGAGCATGTCTCGCAAGATCAGTGCAGTGCAGTTCGACCGTTCCACGCAGCCATCCGCCATCCTGGTCGCGGCGAGCGATCACGGCGGGGAGCACCTGCATTTCTGCACCGTCGGAACCCACGAGGCGAACTCCCCCGACTCGCTGATCGGTGGATCGCACTTCCAGTCCGATCGGAATCTCGAGCCACAGGGAATCGGCACTTCGCCAGGCTTCAATCCCAAGGCGCGATCGAACGCGGCCGAGTGGTGGCTGGGGCGTTCGGGTGGATTCGGCAAACACCTCTGGGATCAGCGTGCCCCACTGCTCCGTCAACGGCAGCGAGAACGCCAGCGCAAGCGGCGTGCGGTTCATGGTGGACGCGACAGCGCGTGCACTGCGCAGCAGATCACTCCGAAGGTCCGCACAGCCACATCGACCGAGAAGTTCGGTCATTGCATGCAGCATGGTGCTTGTCCCCGAAGCCACTGCGCCATCCTGCCGCGAGGATGGTCGCACATGAAGGAGGGCATCGCCTGCCTGCGCATCGCTCCAGCGAGCGGTGTCTTCCGTGAAAAAGAGGCGGCGTGCATCGGCGTACATTTCCGATGCGCGAGTCAACCAAGACACATCCGTCGTTGCCTCGCTTGTATCGATGCATGCCTGCATCAGGGCGGCAAGATCCTCCAGCGCCACTTCGGTGGACGCATGTCCCTGACGCCAGCAACGCAGCCATTCTCCATGCGGACGCAGGTGTTGGAATGTCCATTCCAGCGCAGATCTGGCGCGCTCTCCGTGTTCGGGTCGCTGCAGCAAGACGGCACACTTGGCGAATGCGCTGATCATCCAGGCGTTCCAGCACAGAATCACCTTGTCGTCACGGATCGGTTGTGCCCAACCTTGCCTGGTGTGGTGAAGCGCAGCCAAACCACGGCGAAGACGCTCGTCCGCTGCCGCTGCCACATCGGAGCAGCGGATCACCCATGCGGGCGGATCTTCGGGGTGGTGTGGATCGCGGAAGTTTGCAGCGCCCTCCAATCCAAGCGCATTCAGCACGAACGCGCAGTCCGAATCGTCCAAGCCGTGTGCTCGGAGGGACTCGCGCGCTGCCGGCGGACGCCACACATGCCCTGCCCCCTCCCGGTGATCGACATCTGCGTCGAGCGCGCAGAAAAATCCTCCGCGAGGCAGCGAAAGTTCGCGGTCCACGAAGGCGAGGAGTCGTTCACAGACTTCCCCAAGCCAGACATCGCCACCCCGCCCGCCGTACCGGGCATAGAGCGGCGCGAGTTGGGCTTGGTCGTACAGCATCTTTTCGAAGTGTGGCACCGTCCACGACTCATCGACGGCGTATCGGTGAAAGCCCCCCGCCACATGATCATGGATGCCCCCAAGCGCCATGCGCGTGAGCGTGTGCCGGACCGCGTTCTGCGCGGATGGACTGGGATCGCCCGCGAGCAGCCGAATCAACGAGGGCTGTGGGAACTTCGGAGCACCTCCAAAGCCCCCCTCCTCCGCGTCGAAAGACTGCAGGAGTGCGTGCCGAGCGCGCGCGAGAGCGTTGGCAGAAACTGCCGCAGCGGGATCAGTTGGCGCCATCGCATCGGCAACTGCGACGGAGAGTCGGCGCGCTTGCTCGAGCAAGTCTGCGCGGCGCGTCCGCCATGCCTGTGAGATGGCAGTGAGCACCTGCGTGAAGCTTGCGCGACCGAATGCCGGCTGCGGCGGAAAGTATGTGCCGACGAAAAACGGATGTCCCGCTCGCGGCTCGAGGAACGCCGTGAGCGGCCAGCCTCCGCTCGCGCGACCCTCGGTGGCTTCCGTGAACAGCTGACACGCCTGCATCGTCAGGTCATCGACAGCCGGGTGCTGCTCGCGGTCCACCTTGATGCACACGAAGTCAGCGTTCATCTGCTGCGCCGTTTCGTGGGACTCGAAGCTCTCGCGCGCCATGACATGACACCAATGGCACGTGGCGTAGCCGATGGACAGCAGGATCGGGACATCGCGCCGCCTTGCCTCTTCGAATGCATCGGCGCCCCACGGCCACCACTCGACAGGGTTGGCCGCATGCTGCAGCAGGTAGGGGCTATGGCTCGAGGCCAATCTCGACGAACTTCGATCTGCGGATGCCGTCACGGGTTTTCGGGCAGGGTTGGGGAACCAATGGCAAAGTGAAGCACTGCAGTGGACCGATACTGTAGTCGTGGCGTCGCTCGTTCTCTTGGTCCTTGCCGTCATCGGCTGCGTGCTGATCCTGTGCGGAGGCAGACTGCTTCCGCTTGTTGCGGCACTGACCGGTGCACTGTTGGGCTGGATGCTTGGTGGTGTCGTGCAGGCGGCGGTCCTGCCAGACTGGCCTCCCCTCGTGGGCGCAGGCCTGAGCGCGCTTGCCGGGGCTGCCCTCGGCGCGCTTTTTGTGCGCATGGCGGTAGCACTCGGATTCGCCGCCGCGGGTGCGGTGCTCTTCACATTGCTGGCAGGACTTCTCGTGGAGCGCGGCATCGCGCCGACCCAGTTGCCGATGCAGGCCGATTCCGTCGTCGCAGCGGGATTGCCAACAGACGCACCGCAGTCGATTCGAGCCGCACGCCGCGGTTTGAGCGGCGCAGTCTGGGAGATCGTGGGCGATGCGCGAGGACAGTCGCGTGCCGAGGGGGCGATGCCGGCCCTCGCCGGTGCGGGAAGTCGTTTGGGCCTCCTCGTTCACGAGCGTCTCGAAGGCGTTCCTGCGCCAACACGAACCTTTCTGATTGCAGCGACTTCAGCGGGAGCTGCCATCGGATTTGGGATCGGTCTCCTTTTCGCGCGTGCTGCGAATGCCGCGGCGGCTGCAATCGTTGGAGCGATGCTGTTGCTCGGCTGCGGGATGCCGCTCTTGGAGGGTTGGTTGCCAGCTCTGCGTGCTCCGGCACACCCGCTTGGATGGATCTTCCTTGGTGCCGCGCTTGCCGTGGCGGGCTGGGCGTTTCAGATGCGCCCCTCCACCCTGCCCAAGGTGCAGGGACAGGATCCACACGCCACGACCTGACTGCTGCAGCCGCGCCCCTATGCTTTCGTGCGCCGCATGGATCATTTTCACTACAAGAACCAATCGCTACACTGTGAGAGTGTTGCCGTGCACACGATCGCGGAAGCCGTCGGCACACCCTGCTACATCTATTCGGCCCAAACGCTGAGCGAGCACTACACGAGACTGCAGGAAGCGTTTTGCGTACTCGATCCCCTGATCTGCTACTCGGTGAAGTGCTGCTCGAATGTTGCGGTGCTTTCGCTGCTTGCATCGCATGGGGCTGGCATGGATGTTGTTTCCGGCGGCGAGCTCTTCCGCGCCACGAAAGCTGGCGTGCCGCCCGAGCGGATCGTGTATGCAGGTGTCGGCAAGAGCGACCGCGAGATCGAAAGTGCGCTGCGCGCGAACATTGGGATGTTCAATGTGGAAAGCGAAATGGAGTTCGAGAATCTCGCGCGGATCGCGCGGACCCTCGGCGTTCGTTCGTCTGCGGCGCTCCGTGTCAATCCCGATGTCGATCCCCAAACGCATCGGTACACCACCACTGGAAAGCGAGAGAGCAAGTTTGGCGTCGATCTCGAGCGAGCAGTCGCGTTCTTCGGAGCGTACGGAGCGGATCCACACATCGCGCTCTCGGGCATCCACCTGCACATCGGTTCGCCCGTGTACTCCACGGACCCGTACCTCGAGAGCGTTCGCAAGGCGCTCGCCTTGATCGATGACCTTGCGCAGCGCGGCTTCCGAATCGGCACGCTCGATCTCGGCGGCGGGTTTGGTGCCGATTACGAGAGCGATCAGTCGCCGCTCGCCGCGGACTATGCATCCGCGATCGTGCCATTGCTGCGAGACCGCGTTCGCGCGGGGCTTCGCATCGTGCTCGAGCCTGGGCGCACGATCGCTGCGAATGCTGGCATTCTGCTGACGCGGGTGGAATATGTGAAGCACTCGGGGGATCGCCGCTTCGCCATTTGCGATGCGGGCATGAACGCGCTGCTTCGCCCATCCCACTACGGTGCGTTTCACTTCGTCTGGCCCATCCAACCCGCTGCGGGAATGGTGCCGCCGCGCCGCGCTCGGGAACTGGTTCTGCCGGGGCTTGTCCGCACCGAAGTGGTGGGTCCGTTGTGCGAAACGGGCGATTTCATCGCAGAAGATCGGCTCTTGCCACCCGTGCAGCGCGGCGACCTTCTCGCAGTATTCACGGCGGGTGCCTACGGCATGGCAATGGCGAGTCGCTACAACAGCCACCCGCTTCCAGCAGAGGTGCTGGTGAATGGCTCGTCACACCGAACGATCCGGGCGCGGGAGTCGTATGAAGACCTGGTTCGGCATGAGACGGCGTAGACGGTGTTGAGACGGAGGAGACTGCTATGGTCGTACAGGACGAACATGGTGTGTGGACAGTGCTGCGCGAGACCATCGCCGTGCACCCCGAGGAAGCGTTCGCTGCGCTGACAACGGAGGCGGGACTGACTCGCTGGTTCCCCGTTGCAGCACGCGTGGATCTTCGCGCGGGTGGTTCCATCGTTCTCGGCTGGGACCGGAAGTTCCGCCGAACGCTCACGATCGGAATCACCGCATTCGATCCAGGTGGCGCCGTTGCGTGGGCGTGGCCGGCGCGAAGCGGCGATCAGACCATCCCGATTGAGTGGACCGTGAAGCCATCTGTGGAAGAGGGCGCGGAGGTCATCTTGCGCATGGGACCCGTTGCGCCTGAAGCCGAGTCCCTGATCTCCATGGCGGAGGATGGTGAGAGTTGGCGCTGGTATCTGTGCAATCTCCGCACCGTGCTCGAGTCGCGCAACGACATGCGAACGGTTCGTCCGCTTTAGGCGGCCGAGGGGAAGAGCCGAAGGGCAACGGCGCAGGAGATGATCGTGGGCGGCCACGCCCACGCACCCGCCGCGAGATCGTCGAGCACGATTCCCCAGCCCCCGCGCTGTCGCTGCAAGTCGCGTACGAAACCGGGTTTCCAGACATCGAAGAGTCGGAAGAAAAAGAACCCAACCGCCACGATCAGTGCAGCGCGTGACAGTGCACCACCGTCAGGGGTCAGCACCAGCCACCAGGGAACCGCCAACAGGGTGACGGCGCAGCCAGCCGTCTCATCGAGCACGACCGATGATGGATCCTTTTCGCCGAATGACTTTTCGGCCGCGTCGCCATACACAATGGATCCCACGGTGGACATCACAGCAAGCCCAGCAAGCAGGAGTATGACGCTCCACCAAGAAAACCCCATCCAGGCAAACGCCAGCACGAGCAAGGGCGGCGGCAGGGATCCCCACGACCCCGATGCAGGGCGCAGAAGACCAAGTCCGCATGATGTCACCACGAGTGTGCGCCAGAGACCAAGGTCTGCCGATGGCATGCGTGAGCCGCTGGTCATGCCGCTTGCCTCGAGCCTTGCAGCCGCAGCGCGACCCATGCGCGAGAGAGAGCGGGAAGCGCGCTCGCGGAGGTCACGATGACCATCAGCCAGACAAGGGCATCGGTCCACTGCACGAAGCTGGCGCTCTGTCGAAGGTGTGCAATCGATGCCGCGCCAAGGCAGAACGGCACCGTGACGCACTGCACGAACATCTTGAACTTGCCAGATCGGTCCGCTGCGAATGCGATCCCCTGCCCTTCGAGGACTGCTCGCACGCTGGTGACGAGCAGTTCACGCGTGACAACCACGATCACCACCCAAGGAACGATGCGGCTCGCAGGGGCAAGCGGAGCAGAGCAGAGCAGCACCAGACCGCCGATCACGAGCACCTTGTCGACCACGGGATCGAGGATCCGCCCGAACGATGTGACCACCTGCCAACGCCGCGCGAGATAGCCGTCGAGAATGTCGCTGACGGCGGCGACGACGAAGATCCAAACCGCGGTCCATGCGCGGGATGCATCCGCTGACTCACTCGTATCCAGGCTCCCCGCCACGGCAAAGAACGCGACCGCCAGCGCAAGCCGTGCCAAGGTGATGGCATTGGGCAGGGTGCGGCGCAATGGGGACATGTCGCGACGCATGGTAGCCCTCAGGTTCGTTGCAGGTTCCGCCGATCGCCTCTATCTTTCCGCGCCACGCACATGGATGTGCGTGACCGCACCGCAGTCATTCGAGCGAGCAGTTCCCAGTCCCATGGTTCCGACGATCTTCTATGCCGCATCTGCTGCTGCCGCGGCTGCGCTCCTCATGCTCTTGCTGCCTGCGGCGAGGAAGGTTCGTACCGCTGGGACGGTCCTCGGGCTTGCATCGCTTGCGTGGATTCTCGTGACCATCGTTCGTGCGATCCCCGTGACCGATAGTGCGCTCGGAAATGTGGGGATGACCGTCCTGTGTGCGTTCATCTCCGTCGCTGCGGCCGTGCGCGTCATCACGCATCACCGCCCGGTGTACAGCGCGCTCTACTTTGTCCTCGTGGTGATCAGCGGCGCTGCCCTCTTTGTGCTGCTCAGCGCCGAATTCGTGGCGTTTTCACTGGTGATCGTGTACGCAGGCGCGATCCTGATCACCTATCTGTTTGTGCTCATGCTGGCGCAGCAATCGCCCTCCGAGACGGGCGGGGCCGATGCCGTGGAGTATGACCGTGTGGCGCGGGAGCCTGCCGCCGCGGTGACCTGCGGATTCGTGCTGCTTGCCGTGCTGGGATCCGTCATTTTCGCATCACCTCGAAGCGCTGCGGATGCTTCGGCAGATCAAGTCGCTGCCGTGGAACGCGCCTGGGCAGACCTCGGTCGGATGCCGGACGCCCTGCTCGAACGCGCGCGTCGGACGGACCCGCAGGTTCGCATGGTCGTGCCGCGATCGAACGGAGCGTGGATCGAGACGCAGCGAGACTTCACGGCGGTGGTGTCCGTTCAGCGCGTGGATTCCGACATCGCAAGCGATCTTGTCCTTTCGCCCGCGATGCTCCCCGAGAACACGGCGCGGGTGGGCATGGCGCTGGTCACGCGCTTTCCCGTCAGCCTGGAACTGGCTGGTGTGATCCTGCTCATGGCGATGCTCGGAGCAGTGGTCCTGGCGCGCAGACAATCGGAGTTGGCGGACGACGAGCGTCGTGCACTTGCTGGCCTCGATCGACTCGCCGGCAGTGAGGCGTCGCCGGCAAGGAGTCGCGGATGAACGCCTTCCTTGCTCCTGTCTCGTCCGCGATTGCGTCGGTGTCGACGGCGCTCGAGGGAATGGGGCAGGCATTCTCAGCCGCGTCCGAAGCGCAGATTGCGCTCTCCTTGGCGATCAGCGCACTGCTGTTCGTCATCGGGCTCGTCGGCTTCATGGTGCGCCGCAACATGATCATCATGTTCCTCTGCACGGAACTGATGTTTCAAGGGGCCGCTCTCGCCATGATCACCGTTGCCCGCATGCACATGGATGTGTCGGGACAGGTCTTCGTGATCTTCATCTTGACCGTTGCCGCCGCCGAGGCGGCGCTTGCGCTCGGCTTGGTTGTCCTGCTGCACCGGCGCCGCGAAACGCTGAGCGCTGAGGTGTGGTCTGACTTGGGAGAAGCATGAGCAGCGCAAACTTCCCCATCCCTCAGGCCGTCGTTGCACCCGAAATGGCATGGGTCGGCTTGGCACTGCTCCTGCCGCTCGTTTCGGCGGTCCTGTGCACGATCTGCGCCGCCGCGCGTCTGCGAGGAAAGTGGCCCGCTGTATTCACCGTCCTTGCACTCGCCGCGTCGTTCGTGGTCGTGCTGCGCGCCTACAACGCGTACAGCGGTCCCGTGCAGGTGCCGATCTTTGAGTGGATGTCGTTCGCATGGGGCGATGGACGGTTCCAACAGTTCACGGCGCCCTGCGCGCTCTACATCGATTCGCTCACGCTCTTCTGGATGCTGTTCGTGACGGGGTTGGGCACGCTGATCGCGCTCTATGCCAGCGAGTACATGGAGACGGAGAAGGGTGCAGGGTACGCCCGCTTCTTCTTCGGCATCAGCATCTTCCTCTTCGCGATGAGTTCACTCGTGATGGGCGACAACCTCGTCATGCTCTACCTCGGATGGGAGGGTGTCGGGCTTGCGAGCTACCTGTTGATTGGCTTCGATTACCAGCGCCCTTCCGCCGTCGCGGCAGCGAAGAAGGCGTTCATCATGAACCGCATCGGTGATCTGGGGCTCGCGCTCGGGATCTTCATGCTGTGGGCGAACTACGGCACGCTTCAGTATTCCCAGCTCTTCCAGGCGATGAACGCCGGCGGGCAGACGGCCGTGGACTGGGATGTCTCGCTGATTCCGTTCCTGCTGATGCTCGGCGCGTTCGGCAAGAGTGCGCAGTTTCCGCTTTTCACATGGCTGCCCGATGCGATGGAGGGACCGACCCCCGTCTCGGCGCTCATTCATGCTGCCACCATGGTTACCGCTGGCGTGTACCTCATCGCCCGCTTGTATCCCTTCTTTGCGCTGCACCCGGACGCGCTCGCAACGGTGGCATGGATCGGCGGTGGAACGGCGCTGCTCGCCGCGACCATCGGCATGGCGCAGTACGACATCAAACGCGTCTTTGCCTACTCGACCATCTCGCAGCTGGGTTACATGTTCCTCGGGCTTGGAGTGGGAACAACGTACGGCGCCTGCTACCACACGCTGACCCACGCGTTCTTCAAGGCACTGCTCTTCCTCACCGCAGGTGCCATCATGCATGGTTTCGCCGGGCAACTGGACCTGCGAAAGCTCAGTGGATTGCGACACATCCCTGGTTGGCGACTCGTCTCTTGGACGATGTTCATCGGTTGCCTGTGGCTCGCCGCGTTCCCCTACACGGCGGCGTTCTTCTCGAAGGATGCGATTCTTCTCCAGGCGCTCACGAGTGCGCGCTGGGACTTCGTGTTCCTCGGGTGGCTCGGCCTGTTCACTGCGGCGCTGACTGCGTACTACACATTCCGAGTGTGGTTCCGTGTGTGCTGTGGGCCCGTGCATTTCGAGCCGGCTGCGGATGCCCATCACGGAGATGCACCGCATGGTGCACACGATGCGCATGGTCCGCATGGTCATGAGAACGCCCACGCTTCGAAGGCGGGGCACGCAGCGGAGCATGCTTTCCATCCGCATGCGCCCAAGTGGGCCATTTCGACTGTGCTCGCGGTGCTTGCCATCGGCACTGTGGCAGCGGGCTTCCCCGCCTACAACGAAGCCTTTGCGCATGGAACAAACTGGGCGCAGAAGATGATCGCGGGTTCGAGTGCTGCGGCCGGTGCGCAAATCGTCGAGCATGCTTCGCATGCCGCAGAAACGGCCGACATCCATGCTGCGCATGCCACGGTGCTTGGCATGGAAGCTCACACGGGATTGCTGGTGGTGGGCGCGACGGCCTCCCTCGGCGGCATTCTGATCGCCGCCTATCTGCACCTGTTCTCACGCGCCTCCGCCGATGCCCTGCGGCGCGTACTGATGGGCAACTGGTTCACCCGCTGGCTTCCCATCTGCATGGAACGCAAGTGGTTTGTCGACGAGATCTACCACGGACTGTTCCGACTGCCGCTCTGGATCGGATCGCAAGTGCTGCACTTTGGTGACAAGCACTTTCTCGATGGAGTACTCGTCGACGGCATCGCCCGCATTCCGATCGCGGCTGGAAAATTGTTCCGTCCGCTCTACGGAGGGGCGCTGCAGGGATACGCCGTGTCGATGGTGGCCGGCGTTGCGTTGGTGCTCGCATGGATGACATGGGTCTGGCTGCGGGGGTTTGAGTGACATGTCGTTGATCTGGACAAGCATCCTCATGCCGATCATCGGTGCAGCCCTCGTGGCGGTTTCTTCGTCGAAACTTTCGAGGTCGATCGCACTGCTGGCCACGCTTGGCTCGCTCGCGGCACTCACGCTGTTTGCGTTCGAGTTCCCCGCATGGAACAACGGTCAGTACCACCCGCTCGAAGCGGGGCCTGCGTGGCTCGATGCAGCTGGCATCCGTCTGTCGGTTGGCTTCGACACCGTTTCGTTGTTGCTCGCCTTGCTGACGGCGTTTCTCATGCCGCTGTGCATCCTCGGTTCCTACACCGCTGTCACCGAGCGCGTGAAGGAGTACTACGGCTGGTTCCTCTTGCTGGGCGCTTCCATCCTTCTTGCGTTTGCGGCGCGTGATGCAATCCTGTTCTACGTGGGGTACGAGTTCACGCTTGTTCCCATGACCATCTTGATCGCGGTCTACGGCGGCACGGAGCGGCGTGTCGCATCCATCAAGATGTTCCTCTACACATTCCTCGGTTCGATGTTCATGCTCGCGGCGATCATCTATGTCGCATGGGAAAACCGCGTCTCGACCGGCGCATGGACCTTTGACATCGACACGCTGACGGCAACTGCGATACGCCTCCCCGCGAGCGCCCAGTACTGGCTCTTTGCTTCGCTGATGGTCGGCTTCGCCGTGAAGGTGCCGCTCTTCCCGCTGCACACCTGGCTGCCGCTTGCGCATGATCAGGCCCCCACCGCCGGCTCCGTCATTCTCGCGTCGGCGATGCTGAAGCTCGGGACATACGGCAACTATCGCTTTGCGTTGCCCATGGCTCCTGCGGGAGGCACCGAGCTGATGGTGGTGGTCGCGGTGCTCTCGATCATTGCCATCATCTATGCGTCGCTCATCTGCTGGGTGCAAACGGACGCCAAGAAGTTGATCGCGTACTCCTCCGTCGCGCATCTGGGTCTGTGCATGCTCGGGTTGTTCGCGCTCAATCCCGTTGGCGCCGAGGGCGCAGTCTTCTACATGGTGAACCATGGACTGTCGACGGGCGCGCTGTTCCTCTGCATCGGGATGTTCTACGAGCGGTACCACACGAAGGACACCGATGTGCTGGGCGGTCTGGCGAAGAAGATGCCCGTCTGGGCCAGTTTCATGGTGCTTTTCACCTTTGCGAGCATCGGGTTGCCTGGCCTCAATGGTTTCATCGGCGAGTTCCTCTGCCTGGGCGGCACCTTCATCGCCGAGCACGACGGGCAAAGCGGATATCCGGGCGTACTCGGACCGCGCTTTGCCGTTGTTGCGGGGCTCGGTCTGATCTTCGCGGCGATGTACCTGCTGATCCTCCTTGGCAAGATCGTGTGGGGACCGCTGCGGGAGCCTCATCACGATGCGGGGCATGCGCACGCATGCTTGCCCACCGACTTGAACGCGCGTGAGATTCTGGTGCTCACGCCGCTGGCGGTGGCGTGCATTTGGTTGGGCGTGCAGCCACAGCCCATGTTGAAAGCGATCGAGCCCTGCGCGACGCGGATGCTCGCGCAGTACCCAGACGAAGTTCAGCGGCTGAAGGAACGCGAAGCGCAGATGGCATCCGAGGCGCTGGATGCAACCAACCTGGCACAGGTGCCGCAGCAGGGAGGAGCACGCTGATGGACGCCATCGGACCGAGGTTGATGCTGCTTGCTCCCGAGATCCTGCTGTTCGGCGCTGCCGTTGTTGCTGCAGTGCTCGGCTTGTCACGGCGCCATGCCGTGCGGGCATTCCTCCCGATCTTCACCTGTCTCGCGCTCATCGCATCGCTCGCGCTGATGCCCATCACTTGGACGGAAGCACGTGCCAACGAAGCGCAGCTGGTGCTGCCGATGCTGGGCGCGTTCATCAAGCCGCTCCTTGCGGGAGTCGGCATCCTGTTGGTGCTGGTTTCGGCCGGATCGGTGGACCGCGGCTTCGAGGCGGCAGTTGCACGCGGCCGAACGACCTTCGATCCGCAGCGCGTGGTGGCGGGCGAGTTCCACGCGTTCTTCCTCTTCAGTGTGATCGGTGCAATGCTGCTCTGCAGCGCGACGGATCTCATCTGGATCTTCCTCGCGGTGGAACTTGTTTCGTTGCCCACCTACATCATGGTCGCCGTGGGCGGCGCATCGCGGCGCAGCGGCGAAGCAGCCATCAAGTACTTCTTCCTTGGAGCGCTCAGCACCGCCGTGTTCCTCTATGGCTTTGCCATGATCTATGGATCGACGGGGTCACTGGAACTGGACAACATTCGAACGGCCCTCGCTGCGCAGGCGGCGGGAAGCGGCATCGACGGGGTGGCACTCGCAGGATTGATCCTTGCAGTGCTGGGATTCTGCTTCAAGATCACCGCCGTACCGATGCACTTCTATGCGCCGGATGTGTACGAGGGCGCGCCGACGCATGTCACTGCATTCCTTGCGTTCGTCCCCAAGGTCGCCGGATTCGTAGTGCTCGTCGTCCTGCTCGCGTGCGTCGGATGGACGGGGCATTCGCTCGTGGACGGCGATGGCGTACGGGTGCCTTACGCAGGGTTGCCGACGCCGTTGACTGCAGTGCTGTGGATGGTTGCCGTGCTCACCATGACCCTTGGGAATGTCGGTGCCCTGCTTCAGAGTTCGGTGAAGCGCATGCTCGCGTACAGCTCGATCGCTCACTCGGGATATCTCGTGATCGGACTCCTCTCGGGTGGCGCCGCAGGCATTGAGGCAATCTGCTTTTATCTGCTTGCCTACGGCATCATGACGACGGCCGCCTTCGCCGCCCTTGTCGCGCTCGAGCGCCGCGGCGAGGAGATCAATGAGATCAACGACCTCGCGGGGCTGCGGCAGAAGCAGCCGGTGATGGCATGGATGTTGGCGATCTCCGGAGCATCGCTCGTGGGACTGCCCCCCTTCCTCGGCTTCTTCGGCAAGGTGTATCTCTTCGTTGCAGCCTTTGAGGCGGACCAGTTCGCGCTCGTGGTGATCGCGGTACTCAACAGTGCGGTGAGCGCGCTGTACTACCTGCGGCTTGCGACCGTTCCCCTTGTGGCCCCCCCCTCCGCGCGATCGGAAGAAGTTGAACTTGTTCCGACCCGCTGGCCGTGGATTGCTGCGGTGGTGTGTGGCATCGGCACCGTCATCCTGCCCGGGTTCCTCAATCCGCTCGTGCGTGCGGCGGAGGTGACGACGAAACCAGTCGCCGATGTCACGGCCGCTGCTCCTTCCGCCGATCCATCGCCCGCTCCGCTATCATCGAATGCTTCGGAGCGACCATAGCTCAATTGGATAGAGCACGAGCCTACGAAGCTCGGGGTTGCAGGTTCGAGTCCTGCTGGTCGCGTTTTCGCCCTTGCTCATCGGAGGTGGCACGGTGCCAACCAATGCAGAGATTGCAGCCTCACTGACGGCAATTGCCGATCTGCTGGACATCACGGGGGCCAATTCCTTCAAGGTGAACGCCTATCGGAAAGCTGCGCGCGTCGCAGAATCGGAAGCACAGGATCTGGCCACCCTTGCGGCAGCCGATCCGAGCGCACTTCGGAAGATCGAGGGCTTTGGCGAGAGCATCGCGGCAAAGATCGTTGAACAGGTCACCACCCACAGGATCGCAGAACTCGAGCGGCTCCGAGGCGAGGTGCCGTCTGGTTTGCTGGAACTTCTTACGCTGCAGGGCGTCGGCCCGAAGACCGTTCACCTGTTCTGGAGCAAGGCAGGTGTCACCGACCTTGCGTCGCTCAAGAGCGCCATCGACTCGGGCGCACTCGCCTCCATCGATCGCATGGGCGAGAAGACGGTCGAGAATCTGCGCACGGCAATCGCCGCACGCGAAGCAGCTGGAGCGCAGCCCACACGATTCCGCCTTGGACAGGCTGTTCCGATTGCAGAGTCGATGCTGGCGGTGCTTCGAAGCACGAGAGGCGTTCACCGAGCTGCATTCGCGGGTAGTGCCCGCCGAGGACGCGAGACGGTCGGCGATCTCGACCTCCTCGTCAGTTGCGATGATCACGATGCCGTGCGGCAGGCGTTCCTCTCGCTGCCCTTCATCGACCGCGTTCTTGCTCATGGCGATACGCGCTGCGCCGCACTGTTGGTCGGCGGTATGCAGGTGGACCTGCGAATCGTCGATGATGAGGTCTTTGGTGCCGCGCTGCTCTATTTCACGGGCAGCAAGGATCACAATGTGTTTCTTCGTGAGCGCGCGATCGCAGCGAAGATGCGCTTGAACGAGTACGGCCTGCACCAGGCACCCGAGGGGACGGACGGACCGGTCGGCGCGTTGGTCGCCGCGCGCACGGAGGAGTCGATCTACGCCGCGCTTGGACTGCACGTGTTACCGCCTGAACTTCGAGAGATTCACGGCGGCGACTGTGAACATCCAGTTCCCGACCTTGTCGACACGGCCCATGTGCGTGCGGAGCTCCATGCACACACGACAGCCAGTGATGGGTCGCTCACGATCCATGAACTTGCATCACTCGCGGTCTCGCGCGGATTCCATACGCTGGCGATCACCGATCACAGCAAGGCAAGTGCCCAGGCGAACGGACTGAGTGTCGAGCGACTGCACCGACACATCGATGCCATCCGCGCCGCACAGGCTGACTTTCCCACGCTACGCCTCCTGGCAGGCAGTGAGGTGGACATACTTGCGGACGGTCGGTTGGATTATGACGATGACACGCTGGCACTCCTCGATGTGGTGGTGGCGAGTCCCCATGCCGCACTTCGGCAGGAGCCCGCGACAGCCACCAAGCGACTGCTGCGTGCGATCGCCCATCCGCTCGTTCACATCATCGGTCATCCGACGGGCCGAATCCTGCTCGGGCGCGAGGGGCTCGCGCCCGACATGCATGAAGTGACCGCCGCGGCTGCGGAGTCGGGCACGGCCCTGGAAGTGAACTGCCATTGGAGCCGTTTGGATCTGCGGGACATCCATGTCAAGCTGGCGGTTGCGGCAGGCGCGTTGGTGGCCATCGACTGCGACATCCATGGCGCGGAGGATGCCGACAACCTTCGGTATGGCGTGGCGACCGCCCGCCGCGGCGGTTTGACGCGGCAGTCCTGCGTGAACACTTGGGAGCAGAGCGCGCTGCTCGCCTGGCTGAAAGACAAGAAGAGCACGCGAGGCGCGGGCGCGACGCGCTAGGATTCCTGTGCAATGTTCGAGTCATTGACGGATCGTCTGTCGGGCGCACTTCGGACACTCTCGGGTCGGGGGAAGATTTCCGAGTCCAATGTGCGGGACGCAATGCAGTCCGTCGAGACCGCACTGCTCGAGGCAGATGTCCATCAGGATGTCGCGCGCGCCTTCTGTGGGGAGGTCCTGACGGATGCGCTCGGCACTCAGGTGCTTTCAAGCTTGAAGCCCGACGAGCAGATGGTCGGCATCGTGCACCGCAGGCTCGTGGCGCTCATGGGCGAGAAGGCCGCGGAACTCTCCTTCGTGGAACCCGGTCCGACGGTGATTCTCCTGTGCGGCCTGCAGGGCGCGGGCAAGACGACCACGTGCGGGAAACTTGCCGCCTGGATCGGGAAGCGAGGGCGCAGCGTTCTCGTCGCCGCGTGCGATCTCCAGCGCCCTGCTGCAGTGGACCAACTTCGCATCGTCGTGGAAGGCGCCGCCGCCGCCGTACCCGGCACCCGCATCGCCTTTCACGGCGAACTCGATGCGTGCGGCGATGAACTGGGCAAGGTGCCCGGCAATCCCGTGGCCGTTGCGCAGCGTGCCATGCAGCGCGGACGCAGGGAACGCTTCGATGTCGTGCTGATCGATACCGCCGGTCGTCTGCATGTGGACGATCGTCTGATGCGCGAACTGGAATCGGTGGACCGCGCCGTGGAAGCGCATGAACGCCTGCTTGTGGTGGATGCCATGACCGGGCAGGATGCAGTCAACAGCGCGAAGGCGTTCCATCAACGGTTGCAGGTGGATGGCGTGATCCTGACGAAGCTCGATTCGGACACGCGCGGCGGCGCTGCACTCACCGTCCGTCGCGTCACGGGCGCGCCGATCAAGTTTGTAGGTGTCAGTGAACGCTGGGATGGGCTCGACACATTCGATCCGCAGCGTATGGCAGGGCGGATCCTCGGCATGGGCGATGTCGTTGCGCTGGTCGAGCGCGCGCAGGAGCAGGTCGACGAGCGCGAGGCGGCCGCAGCGGCCGAGAAGATGGCGAAGGGACAGTTGTCGATGGATGACTTCCTTTCGATGATGCGATCGATCCGCCGCATGGGGCCCCTGAAGCAGGTCATGGGACTGCTGCCTGGCGTCGGCTCGATGCTGAAGGATGTGGACATCGACGAAGGACAGTTCAATCGCATGGAGGGAATGATCCTCTCCATGACTCGCGCCGAACGCTCCCAACCAGGAACCATCGACCGCAGTCGCGCGCGGCGCATCGCTGCTGGCAGTGGCACCCAAGCGCAAGATGTCTCGAAACTGACCCGTCAGTTTGAGATGATGCAGAAGGTCATGAAGCAAATGAGCGGCGGCGGATTGCTTGGTCGACTCGGTGCGATGCGCGAAATGGCCGGGGCGAGCGGCATGGGGATGCCAAGCGGGAGCATGCCGCGTGCGCTCGGCGGATCCCCCAAGCCACGATTCAAGCAACGCCCCAAGCGATAGGGCTGCCATTGCCACCTGCCTGGTCCGACCTGATCGGTGAAAACTGAGCGGTGACTCATCCGCGGTCGAGCGGCAGGAAGTCCGATGACTTCCCATCCGTCCAACGCCTCAGCGACGGCATCACCGTCTCGCGAATGAGGATCTTGGCGCATGCGGCCGTCGGTATCGCGAGCAACATGCCGTACAGACCCGCCACGCTGGCACCTGCGAGTACGGCGACAAAGATGGAGACCGGACCGAGATTGGTGGCCTTCCCAGAAAAAATGGGTGTGAGGATGTAACCCTCGATCGACTGCACGATCACGAACACCAGCGGCGGACCACCGAAAATCCAATACCACGCCAACCGCTGCGATTCATCGGCGATCTGAAGTTGCTGTGCGGCGAGCAGACCGATGGCTGGAACAAGGACCACAATCCCAAGGTAGGGCGCGATCGACAGCACGCCAGCCAACATGCCCAAGGTGAGCGCGTACGGAACGCCCATGATCCACCATCCCACGGCGAACATGACGCCCATGCCAAGCGCGATCAGGATTCGACCGCGAACGAAGCCCGCCACCGCCGCGTCCATTTCCGATGCCAACCCAAAGACGCGGGAACGCTGTGCGTTGGGCACCAGCGTTCCGAGGAACTCCACCGCGGAGGGAAACGACACGCTGAAGAACCAGAAGTAGAACGGGATGAGCACGGCCGCAAACAGAAGGCCGGAAAGCCCCACGACTTTGTCGACCGTGTTGTAGGCGGTTTCACTCAGCAGCGCTTTCGAAAGGGTTTCTGTGAGACTTCCATTCGGCGCTTCCACCGGCACACGTACGGGAACGGTCTGAGGCGGCGCGGAAGTCACCTCAGCGCCTGGACTCTCGGCGCCCGATGACCGCGCTTGGGAATTGGTTTGAGATTCACCTGGGGACTGCGTTTGGGATGACTGCGTTGGGGATTCGGCCTGCGGAGCGTTTGGAGACGGCACCTTTTCAAGTGAAATCCACGCACGCACACGACTGACTTCAGCGCGGTACTCCGCGGGCAAGACCGCTTCAGCCTTGTCGATCCACGCGTCGAACTGCCCGCCCTTCAACTTGTTGACGACATCCTCCGCCTGCCTGAAGACGGTTGGCACGATGAGGAGAACCGAGGCCACAACCGCAATGCCGCAGACTGCAAGAAGTGATGTGACAGCGATGCTTCGAGACATGCGCAGGGCACGACACATCCAACGCACGAGAGGTTCGACGAGATAGGCGAGCAAGAACGCCAACAGCAGTGGCACTGTCACGAACCGCAGCGCATAACCCGCCCAGACCGCGCCGACCACCACCGCGATCACAAGGACATCACGAAAAGCCTGGATCTGCCAGATGTGCAGGCGCGACAGGCCTGTGGTCGGCCCCTGCTGCTCGGATGTCGGGCGCGGATCGCTCCCGTCGGATGGCGTCATCAGTTGGTCATCCCACCGACAAACTGCCGAAGGCGATCATCCCCGAACACTTCGGAAAAGTCATAGACGCCGCGGAAGTCATCCATCGAGTCCTCAGGGGACTTGCGCAGGTACCCGAGCTCGATCAACGCATAGACGATGCGTCCGAAGTCATCCGTCCGCTCAATGTTCCAGCGTCGCAAGACCAAGGGCGCCATCAGGCCGTACTGCTCGATGGCAAACTCGGCAAGTCGGAAGCACAGGTGCTGGCCGCTCATGTGTCTCTCTGGTCGGTCGAGTTCCGGCAGCGAGCCCGCCTCCATGCGTCCGACTTGCTCGGCATCCAACTTGGAGGCATGGCCAAATCCCGCCTGGACGAAGCGCAGGGCATCGATCGGGTACGGACCCGCCGCTGCCTTGATTGCCGCCACATCTGGCTCCACGCTTGGGGACGACGCCATACCGTATTCTATCGGGGTTCCGCCGAAAACCTTGCAAATTTCGTTCACAATGCCGATCGCGGGCAACGGAGCGCCACGGACGCCCGATATTCGTCTATACTGCGTACCAACACGGAGGTCTTTCTCATGAACGCAATGGACGCGTCGTATCGGCATTCCCGCACTTCATCACGGTTCGCACTTTCCGCGCCCCTCGTGGCGTGTGCTGTGGCACTCGGCGCTTTGACTGCGTGCGTGCCGCAGGACAAGTACAACGATCTCGAACTGGCGTACCGCTCGCAGCAGCAGCAGCTGCTTCGCACGCAGGGCGATCTTGACACATGCCGCGCCAACGAGTCGCGACTTCGCTCGCAGCTCGCGCAAGCGGCTGGCGACCTTGCATCGCTCGATGCGCTTCGCAAGGGGCAGAATGTGGATGTCGACAAATTGCTTGCCGATTACGAGGATCTTCTGAAGAAGGTCGGCAACATGAGTGGCGGGCCGCTGCCCGATGAGCTCAACAAGGCCCTCTTGGCGTTGGCCGCGATGTATCCGGATCTCCTGCAGTTCGATGAGCGGCGTGGCATGATTCGGTTTGCTGCGGACTTCACTTTCGACCCCGGGTCGATTGGACTGAAGCCCAGCGCGATTGCTGCTCTCAAAGCGCTTGCTCCCATTCTCAACTCAAGCGAGGCGGCTCCGTTCGAGGTCGTGGTCGTCGGTCACACCGACAATGTTCCCATCCGAAAGTCGGCAGCGCAGCACCCAACCAACATGCACCTCTCGGCACATCGCGCCATCGCCGTGCGTGATGCGCTCAGCAAAGATGGCGTAGCGGCCACGCGGTTCCTCATTGCCGGCTACGGTGAGTACCGACCGATCGTGGCGAACGGACCAAATGGGGCCGCCCAGAACAGGCGCGTGGACGTGTATTTGATGCCCTACTTCGTCCCAACAACCATGGCCGTGGATTCAACGCCTGCCGCACCTGCAACATCCGTTCCCGTGGCTGCGCCGAAGGTTGTCGACGACGAGCCCACGAAGTGAGATTGCACGGGCTACTTTGGTGATTGCCTTTAGATGGCATGCATCCGAAGCCCGACTCATCTGAGCGGGTCATCGGCTGAATTTGCCAAATCCAAATGGCGTGAGCCCCATTGTTGGGTTAGATTGGGGTGGCAGTCGGCGGTGACAATGCCGTTGGCTGTGTTGTTGTTTTCGCCCCTCTACCTCTCACGGTTCGGAGAAAGACCACCCATGACACCCCGAATGATTCGGATGTTCGCCTCTTGTTCTGTCGCTGCATCCTGCGTGCTGGGATCGGACGCCCTCGCGCAAGTCACCTTCAGCGAAATCCGTGTGGATCAGCCAGGGCTTGACCTGAGCGAGTATGTCGAACTCCGTGGGCCAGCGGGCACATCGCTCGCAGGGCTCTTTCTTGTGGTCATTGGCGACGACGACTTTGCCGCACCCCCTGCACAGAACGGCCGCGTGGAGGCAGTCGTGGCATTGCAGGGGTCGATCGGAGCCTCTGGCGTTTTCTTTGTGGCAGAGTCCACGTATCAATTCGGAACTCCAGACCAGGTCGCGGTCCTCAACCTGGAGAATCCAGACAATGTGACCTTCCTGCTCGTGTCGGGCTTCACCGGCGTGGATGGACAGTTTCTGGACACGGATTTCAACGGCACGCTCGATGTGACGCCTTGGACGAGCTTGGCTGATTCCGTTGCACTCGTCTCCACGGCAACTCCGGATGGAACCACAAGCGACTTTGTCTACTCCGCAGCTCTGGTCGGTCCAGTCGGCGGCAGTTCACCCGCTCACATTTGGCGTTGCTCCGACACCAGCGCATGGAATGCAGGCGTGAGTGATCCAACCGACCCGGCCGACACGGCTGGCGAGGCGAACCAAACCTGCGGCGGCGGAGGTGGTGGAGGCGGGACGCTTGCGTTCAATGAGATCCGCACCAAGTTGCCAGGCACCGACATCAACGAGTATGTCGAATTCACTGGCACGCCAGGCAGTTCGCTCGCTGGAATGACCTACATCGTGCTCGGCGACCGAGCAGCAACCGCAAAGTTGCCGGTGGATTACAAGGGGTTCGTCGAGATGGCCTTGCCGCTCGATGGCGCGGTGGTCCCAAGCGATGGGTATCTGCTCATTGCTGAACCGACCACCACATTCGTTGAGGCTGACTTCATTACGCCACCAGACGGACTGAACTTTGAGGACAACTCCACCCGCCGCACACACTTGGTCGTGCGCGGTTGGACAGGAACCGTGGGTACAGATCTCGACGCCAATGATGACTGCACCATCGATGCCGCACCGTGGACCGAAGTGGTATGCAGTGTGGTTGTCATGGGCTTCTACGCGACTGATTGCAGCTACGCCACCGATCTCATCCCTGCGGATGTCACTTCCACGGGAACCTACAGCGCGGCGCATGCCTACCGCTGTGTTCCAACTGGCGAATGGAAGGTCGGTGCATTCGACAGTCTCGCCGGAGGAGATACTCCTGGTGCGCCAAACCGATCCTGCAAGGCGGGTGCAGTGCCTGAGTGCGGTGAAGCTGGAACTGGGCTGTGCACCGTCCCCCACGCCAATCCATACTGCGAGGATGTCAATTGCTGCACGGGTGTGTGCTTGGTAGATCCCCTCTGCTGCACAACGGGTTGGGATGCAGACTGCGTCGCCCAAGCCGCCATCACCTGCGCGGCATCGACCAGTTCATGCGAGTCGGGCGACGTCCGCCTGAATGAGATCCGTGCCGATATGACAGGCACCGACACGCTGGAGTTCATTGAGTTGTCGGGCACTCCAGGCGTTGCGCTCACCGGTCTCTCCATCGTGATCATTGGCGACGGAACCGGCGGGAGCGGCGTCGTGGAGCGCGTTCGGGCGCTCGATGGGTTCTCGATACCCGCGGATGGAACGCTCCTCGTCGGGAACCCAGGTGTCAACCCTGACGTGGGCAATGGCGCAGGTACTGGCGGGGCGAACGTGAACAACGATTGGATCGAGAACAGTGACAACATCACGATCATGCTGGTGCGTGGGTGGACGGGCACCAATCCGAGCGATCTCGACACGAACGATGACGGGCAGTTTGATGTGACGCCGTGGATCGAAGTTCTCGACACCATCGCGCTGATCCTCTCTCCGCTCAATCCCCCACAGGGAACGGAGTACGCCTACGGTACGAACCGCATTGGGCCCGACGGCACCCTCCGTCCCGGGCACATCTGGCGCTGCCAAGACACGGGATGTTGGAACATCGGTCTCTTCGATATTCCGGCCAATCAAGCGGCGGGCAATGAAACCCCTGGAACGAACGGACAGGACTGCGAAGAGTCATCCTGCACGGGAGATCTTGACCTGAGCGGATCGGTGGATGCTTCAGACCTGACGGTCATGCTTGCCAACTGGGGCAACACAGGCGTCGGAGACATCAACAACGACGGTTCAGTCGGTGGATCTGACCTCACCATTCTGCTCGCGTCATGGGGTGCCTGCCCTCCTTGATCGTCGAACGACTGTGGGCTGCGCATCCAATGCACGGAACCTGCTAGCGTGGATGCAGTGTATCCCCTGACGCAGGAGATATCCCGCTTCGGCTGGCTCATCCGCGAATCGACGAGCGAGTTTGGTCGTTTCATCCTGTTCGCGGCTGATGTCATCGGACGATTCTTGGCAGCACCAGCGCGCTGCATGCGATGGTCGCTGCTCGGCCCGCAGTTCTACGCGGTTGGGGTTGCCAGCATTCCCGTCGTTGCGATCACGGGTGCGTTCATCGGCATGATTCTCGCACTCGAAGGCTTCGCGCAGTTTGCAGCGCTCGGGCAGGAATCGCGTCTGGGAAGTGTGATCAACATCTCCGTCACCAAACAGATCGGTCCCGTTCTCGCAGCGGTGATGGTGGCTGGTCGAGTGGGCGGCGCACTCGCCGCCGAACTTGGCACGATGGCAGTGACCGAGCAGTTGGATGCCATGCGTGCGATGGATGCGGATCCGCTGCGCATCCTGGTTGCGCCTCGTGTGGTTGCGTGCATCGTCATGACTCCCCTGCTCACCATCTATTCCGACTTGCTTGGTGCATGGGGCGCTTGGTTCGTGACCGTGGGTGTCTACGGGGTTCCAAGCACGGACTACTGGTTCTTCACGGCGCAGGTCTTGGAGTGGTGGGATCCTGTTTCTGGCTTGTTGAAGTCAGTTGCCTTTGGCGCGGCCATCGGGTTCATCTCCTGCTACAAGGGCTTCACTTGCTCTGCAGGGGCGCAAGGCGTGGGGCGTGCCGCGACGGCGAGCTTCGTGGCAAGCTTCATCGCCATCATCATCATGAATCTCGTGCTCGCCAAGTTTTTCAGCACGCTGTACGTGCTCGTCACGGGTTCGCGCACGGTCTTCATCTCATGATGTTGCGAGCGGCACACGCATGGAACACCCATGGAGCGCTGTGGGTGACGCTTGGTCTGCTGTGCCTCCCCGGTGACTTCGCTGCGCGCGGTGCGGATGATTCCACCGAATCGCCCCTTGCACAGACGGAGCCCGCATCGCCGCCCGATGGACGGCCACCGCTCGGGCCGCTTCGGCGCACCACTTCTCGGTTGTGGGGTGTGCAACTGACGATTTCCCTCCCGCCGATCGTGGTCCCACCCAATGTGTCGGAGGCGCTTTTGGTTCCAGTCACTCTGCTCGATACCTGGTCGATCGCCGATGTGCGTTCCTTTTCTGCCCGCATGAGCATCAATCAGAAGCCGATCGCGCCTGACCTCACGCCGCTCAGCATCCTCCAGCGACCAGGACGCGAATCGCAGATCGAGGTTCCGATTCCCGATGTCAACCGAACGCCCATCGGATTGCCCAACGGGCCGGATCCGGGCATGCAGGTGATGCTCGAAGTGGAGTGGACCGTCGAGTGCTATTCGGTTGCGCTCGATGAGAGCCTCGCGATGCGCATGGGCTGGCCGAACTCATGGCCCGATGAACTGGCGCGTTGGCGTGGGGATTCCGCCGGGATCGATCCCAACGATCCATCCCTCGGTCCGCTGCGAGACGCAGTCCACGCTGCGTGCGGAAGCGACGCCCCGCCGCTTGCCGTCGCAAAGGCATGTGTTCGTGCAGGCTGTCAGTCCCTGAGGAACCCGAATGCCCGTCAGGGCAGTCCGATGGGTGTCTTCACGCGCGGTGTGGAGATTCGTGGCGCTGCCGCTGCACTGAGCGCGCAGCAGGGTACGGCAGCTGATCTCACCTGCATTTGTGTCTCGCTCCTGCGCTCCGCAGGTCTGCCAGCGCGCGTCGTGATCGGTCTCGCGAATGAATCGGATGGACCGATGCAGAGCAGTTCGGACAAGGAACTGACGGTGTGGGGCGAAGTCTGGTTGCCGCAGTGTGGATGGATTCCTTTTGATCCCGATCGAATACGCGGTGGTGTCGGCGCCAATGCTCCTTTGGCGCAGCGATGGGGCGGATTCGGTGCCGAGACGAACTGGGAGCAGTGGATCCCGATCACGCACGAAGTCAACATCTTCCGCCCGACCCCACTGGGGTCTGCGAATCTGGCGACGGTAGCTGCGCTCTGCAGGCTGAAGACGCAGGTGTCGAGCGGCCGCGCAGGACCGACCGACATCCTGCTGCAGACCCGCGTGGAGAATCGCGGGCGACCACAGCGCTGACATCGGTGGATGCACCGGGGGGGATGCGTTCACCGCCAGCGAAGTGCGGCTGGCTGCAGTTCCGACGCGATGATGTGAACGACCTCGCCACGGCGCTGCAGTACGCCATGCACGACAAGCGCGTGCGCCATGCGGCCGACCACACGGTGGCGTTCCCAAACCGTTGGACGCACGATCACATTCACGGATCCACTCTCGTCTTCGAGCGTGAGGAACACGATCCCCTTTGCGGTGGATGGGCGCTGCCGCATGGTGACAAGTCCCGCCACAACCATGCGAGTTCCATCGGCGAGCACACTGCTTTCGAGCACTGCTCCGCAGGGAGTCACGCCGTGCCGCTCGAGTGCAGAGCGAATGAACGCCAGTGGATGCGACTTCAGCGACAAGCCGCTCTGCCTGTAGTCGGCGGCAACCTCTGCTGCTGGCGTGAAGGCAGGCAGCTCATCGCGGGGTGGATCCGCGAACAGTTCGCCTGCCGAATGCATATCCGCTTCGCAGCGTTGCGAATCGGTCCGGATCCGCGGCGCATCGAGCGCAGCAAGACTGAACAGCGAAGGTGGCATGCGCCCGAGTTCCTGCACCTGCCAGAGTGCAGCCTGTCGCGGGAGACCCATGCTTTGCAGTGCATCCGCGCGCGCGAGCAGGTGAAGCGCTTGCGCTGGAACGCCGCTCGCCCGCTGAAGCGCCTCGACGCTCGTGCGGGCAGCTGGATCCCTGCGCGCGGCGATGATCGCCTGTGCATCCGGCGCTGACAGTCCACGAACCATGCGAAGCCCGAGTCGCAACGCTGGTCCACCGACGCCCCACGACCGTGAAGGCAGTCCGACCGTCGAACGCATCACACCACCTTCGAGCGTGCAATCCCACTCGCTTGCCAGAATGTCGATGGGGCGTACTTCGACGCCGTGCCGCCGCGCATCTTGCACGATTTGTGCGGGTCCATAGAAACCCATCGGCTGACTGTTCAGAAGCGCTGCCGTGAACGCAGCGATGTGATGACGCCGCAGCCACGCAGACGCATAGACCAGGTGTGCAAAGCTTGCGGAATGGCTTTCCGGGAATCCATAGCCTGCGAAGCCCTGAATCTGGGTGAAGACCTGTGCCGCAAAGGTGCGCGAGTAGCCGCGTGCCAGCATGCCGCCTTCGAGCCGTTGGCGGAAGTGCTCGAGCAGCGGACCGCTGCGCTTCCATGCGGCAATGGAACGCCGCAACTCATCAGCCTCCCCTGGCGTGAACCCCGCGGCGACGATCGCGAGTGCCATCGCCTGTTCCTGGAAGAGCGGAACACCCAGCGTGCGTTCCAAGATCCTGCGGACCGCATCATTGGGGTAGTCCACCTGCTCGATGCCCGCGCGGCGGCGCAAGTACGGATGCACCATGTCGCCTTGGATCGGACCGGGTCGAACGAGTGCGATTTCGATGACAAGGTCGTAGTAGGTGCGCGGCCGAAGCCGCGGCAGCATCGCCATCTGTGCACGGCTTTCCACCTGAAAGACGCCGACCGTGTCCGCACTGCACAGCATGTCATGGGTGGGTGGGTCGTCGGGTGGAATCTCATGCAGCGCCAGTTCGCGAACGGTGGCGCTGCCGGATGCCCCGTGAACCGGACGCCCCACCAGCGCGAGCGCCTTCCGAATGCAGGTGAGCATCCCCAATCCGAGTACATCCACTTTCATCATGCCGAGCGCATCGATGTCATCCTTATCCCACTCGATCATCGAACGCGCATCCATCGATGCGTTGCGGATCGGTACCGACTCGCACAGGAGATCATCCGTGATCACGAATCCGCCCGGGTGCTGCATCAGATGCCTCGGAAACCCTTCAAGCTCCGCGCTCAATCGCAGCAGGAGCCGCATCGATGGTGCCCGCGGATCAAAGCCGATGGCACGGACATCCGCGTCGTCACTGCGGTGCGAGAGACCGCTGCACAGCCGCGAAATGGCATCCTGCGAGAACCCAAGTGCCTTGGCTGTCTCACGCAGCGCAAGCCGACGGCGATAGCAGACCACCGCTGCGCACAGTGCGGCACGATCCCTGCCATACCGCGCATAGATTCCTTGGATCACCTCCTCGCGCCGTTCGTGCTCGAAGTCGATGTCGATGTCTGGTGGTTCGCGCCGCTCACGGCTGATGAACCGCTCGAACAACATGCGAATGCGCGCAGGATCGACCGCCGTCACGCCGAGGCAGTAGCAGACGACGCTGTTTGCCGCAGCGCCGCGTCCCTGGCAGAGGATGCCGCGTTGCCGAGCATCCTGCACGATGTCATGCACGGTGAGGAAGTACGGGGCATACTGCAGTTCGTCGATCAGCTCGAGCTCGCGCAGCAGCTGCGCATTCACTTCGGCGGGAACTCCCTCCGGGTAACGCGTGCGGGCCCCCTGCTCCGCCAGCCGTCGCAGACGAACCGACGACGGTTCCCCACCGCTGCACTCGCGCGGATAGGCATATCGGAGTTCGGCGAGGCTGAATCCGCGGCAGCGTTCGGCGATGTTCCGTGCATGTTCGAGCGCGCGGGGCATGTCGCGCCAGCGTTCATGGAGAACTGCGGGTGAACGCAGGTGCCGTTCCGCATTCGGCAGCGACTCGAGTCCAACCGCCGCGACGGTCGTCCCGAGGCGGATGGCGGTCAGCACCTCATGGAGCGGGCGACGCTGCGGCACATGGAAACGCACACCCTGGGTTGCCGCAGCGGGAATGCCGCATGCCTGCGCCAGGGACATGCACATGCGAAGTCGAGTGTGCTCCTCCGCTTCGCCAGCACGCACGACAGCCAGCGAGACACGACCCTGCGCACGGGACGCGATCCCGCGCACCGTCTCGAGCGTGGACTGTGACAGCAGCGTCAGATCGCGCGGCGGGAGGATGAGCAGTTCCAGTCCTGCGGCATGCTCGAGAAATGTGTGGAGTGACAGGTGCCAGTCCGTGCGACTGCTGACGCCATCGGCATCATCACGCTCATGCCGCCGCCCTGCCGTGATGGCACGGCAGAGTCCGGCGTAGGACGAACGGTCCGTGGCGAATGCGGCGATCTCGATCGTGTGCGTCTCGGCGGCGCGACCTTCGCAGCGATGGGCGGGCGGCGCACCTGTCCACAGATCGAGACGCGCACCGATGCAGAGTCCGATGCCGCGCGCACGCGCAGCCACATGTGCACGCACCGCGCCCGCGAGTGTGCAGCGATCGGCAATCGCGATTGCCTCGTAGCCCAGTTCGGCAGCGCAGCCGACCAATTCCTCTGGGTGACTGGCTCCTTCGAGGAAGGAGAAGTTGCTCATGACATCGAGCTCGGCATGTGTCCGCGACATGTATTCAGCTCCACAGGCCCAGCACGCTCCAGCCATCGCATGTCCTGCGCAGCCAGAGCCAGCGTCCATCGTTGCACTGCGCACGCCAGAAGTCGCCGCCTTCATCGGGGGCCAGTGCAACGGTTGTGGCCCACGGTGGCGCGATGCGTTCTGGACCATGCCAGGAACGCACCGCACAACAGTCACCGCGCCAGTGAATCGAACCACCGGTGCCCACCACCACCGTTGCTGCTTCGGCGTGCGGCAGCAGCATCGATGGTCGCCACGCCTGCACAACACGCGCACGCAGCGCCTGCGCCGTGACGCGGCGATCGAAGCCATGGCGAAGGACAGGAATCCAGCGCGCGGCGCGCCGCGGACGATGGTCCTCCACAAGCCCGCAGCGCAGGACGGCATCACGGCCGAGGCGCGCACACAGCGTGTCGATCCATTCGCCGATCGCCGCCTGCCGCATCATGCGTCCCATACGAACGACGACGATCCGCATTCGCTCGACGCCAAGCCCTGCCTTCATACCCTCGAGCGATGGCGCGAGCATGCCCGCCATGTGCCGCGCGTTCGTGCTCGGTGCGCCGAACACAAGACGCCGTGTCCAGCGCGGCGCATCGGCACAGTCGGCCGCGAGTTCGATCTCCCGAGCACCGCGGTCGAGCGCATGCAGTTGAACGCACACTGCGTCGAGGAGTTCCTGCATGGTGATCTGCAGCACATCGAGTGCAGCAACCGGACCATCGAAGCTCCGCCCTGCGGCAGGGAGCGGACGCGGACGAATCGGCTCCATGTGCTGTTCGGCACGCCCGAATGCCTGATCGAGCCGCAGCAGCGTGTGTGTTCCGAAGCGCGAAGCGAGACTCGCGCGTGTGCAGCGCAGCAGATCGCCCACCTGACGGATGTTGACTTCATGCATCCGCGCAATGACCGTGCGTTCGAGCCGCAGCGAGCGCACAGGACATGCCTCAAGCGTCCGCACTGCATGTGGTGTTCGGCGTGTCGTGGCGAGCGCAACCGCTGCGGCAGCAGTCGTCGCACACGCTGTCCGTGCAGTGAATCCTCGAGCATGCAACGCATGGCGTATGTGCCGTTCGAGTGCGGGCTCGGATGGATGAATCCGTTCACAGCCCGTGATGTCGATCAGCACCACGGGCATCCCGGCGCTCGGCTCGATCAGCGTGATGGGCGAGAAGCACTGACACCAGACTGCACACGCACGGAGCATCGATGCGTCACGCTCAGGCACATGCGGCAATTCCACGCGCGCACCGCTGCAGATGGCGCGTGCCTGCACAAGGGACATGCCGCGGAGCACGCCGATCGCTGCCGCACACCTGCAGCAGTCGTGCACGATGCGCGCACCCTGCGACTCCGTGATCACCAGAACCGCGGTCTCGCTGCCGATGGCGACACCTTGTCGGCGCGCGCTGCGCCGAGCACATTCCGCCGACCAGCGCGGAAACGCCACTGCCAACATGCGTCGCCGCAGCGGCTGCATCGTGTCTGAAGCGATCATCGTCGCCGCTCCGGATCGAAGTTCGAATCCGACGCGTCGGCACGCGGCGTTGCGCCACTCCAGGACCATGTTGCTTCGATCCGATACACGCACTGTCCAACCGCATGCGCCAGCGACCCGCGCGCGCGCAGCAGTTCCACGGTCCACGCCGGGACTTCGGCGCGTTCACCGGCATCGATGGCGAGTTCGCTGGCGCCCACCGCGCCTGCAACCTGCGGCGGCGGCGAAGGTGCAACGGCCCAGCGTGTCGCCGCTGCGCTTGGCGTGTGGCGCTCATGCCATGGGCGCACAGCGAGGGCAAGGACGGCAGGTCGACCATCCCCGCGCGCAGCGGCCAACTGCAGCCGACGACTGGCGACCATCGAACACCCACTCGCATCGAATACCACCGCACAGATGCCGTCGCATGCGAGCGACTGCTGGACTGCCCAGATGTGTTCATCCTTGGAACGCGACGCGCTTGGATCGATGAAGAGGGAACGCTCGAGCAACAGGCGCGATCCATCGTGGCGAATGCACGCACGCGGAATGGGCCACGCCTGACGCCCGATCCACGCCACATGACCATCCTGCACCGAATCGATCATGCGCCAGCAGAGCGCGATCATCGCACCATGCGGCACTGTCCATGCGGCATGTCGCGTCGTTTCGCGCCACATCCACTCATGCACCACGCCGAGTTCGGTGGGCATGTCCGTGTGCGCGCCGCTCGCCGACAGGTCCTGCGATGCGCCTGCGGCAGAGCGGTTCGGGGAACGAAGCAAGACCGATGGCGACCGCACCAGGAGTGCAGCGCGCTGACGAATCTCGTCGGGGATTCCAGCCATACGGGTCCACGTGTTCGGTACTTGTTAGGGTATCGGCGGGGACGGATTGGTCAAGCCAAGGCCAACGGGCGACCCCACTGCCCCACCGAGTCCACCCATGCCGCCGCGTTCTTCAGCCTTGCTGCAGCAGATCGGCTTGGATGCTTGCCACATCGGCGCAACCAGCGAGCGCCATCGCGCGGTCGAGTTCTTCGCGCAGAATCTCGAAGCACCTCGCCACGCCAGCAGAACCGCCGCACGCGAGCCCCCACAGCACAGGTCGGCCTACCTGCACAGCCGTTGCACCGATCGCGATCGCGCGCAGCACATCGACTCCGCGCCGGATGCCCCCATCCACGAGCACTGGAACACGGCCGTCCACCGCACGGACCACACCGGGCAGCGCACGCACCGTTGCAGGTGTGCCATCGAGTTGCCGCCCACCATGATTGCTGACGACGATGCCGCGCGCGCCAGCATCGACCGCCCGTCGCGCGTCATCGGCGCGGCAGATGCCCTTCGCATAGACGGGCAACTTCGTCAGTCCGCACGCCCATTCCAGGTCCTTCCATGTCACCGACGGCGAGATCGTCCAGCCAAGCACCTGTGCGATGCCAACGCCCTGCGCGGACTTCCCCCCATCCTGCCCGCGCAGATTGACGACATCCATGCCTGCAGGAATGTGGAATCCACTCGTGATCTCTCGGTGACGAAGACCCCAGACGGGCGTATCCACCGTGAGCTGCAGACCGACAAACCCCGCCGCTTCGGCTCGCGCGATCAGATCGCGTCCGAGCGCACGATCCTGCCCGAGATACACCTGCATCAGCAGCGGGCACCGCGCTGCCGCGGCAATCTCCTCGATCGCGGTTGACGCAAGGGAACTGATCACCATGGGAACGCCTGCGGCTTCACACCCGCGAGCCGTGGCACATTCTCCTTCGATGTGCGCGAGCTTGTGCAGCGCGGTCGGCGCAGCCAGGATCGGCATGCTGCTTGGACGACCGAAGAGCGTGCAAGCGGTCGAACGCTTCGACACATCCACGAGCACACGATGCCAGATGTCGATCTCCGCCCACGCACTCCTGTTCTGCCCAAGCGTTCTTTCGTCACCGGCTCCGCCCACGAAGTAGGCATGCGCCATCTCGCTCAGTCGCGTGCGTGCAACCGACTCCATGTCATCGAGGGACAACAGTCGGCGCAGATCATCGGCGGCGTCGTGTGTGCTCGGTGGCTTCCGCTGCGGAACGGCTTCCGAAAGACCCATGCAGCGAGGATAACGGTCAGCGACGCGCACGGCGCTGCCGGATCGCGAGCGACTCCCGCAGGACCAGAAGAATCCCAGCGGGAATCCACAGCAGCATCCAAGGCAGTGCCGCATGCCACGGCGCCTGCGCAGGCTGCACCAGAAGTACGACCGTGTGCGGCTGCCATCCAGGACCCTCGCGCCGAAGCGTGACCCTCCACTCGCCGGCAAAGGGCAGCGAGGTGATGCAGGTGTGCATCGCACTGCCTGCATCCATCGGCACGAAGACTTCCTCCTGCCAAGCGCCGCCAGCGCCGTCCAGGCGAAGGACCATGCGCTGCGGCATCGCGGCAGGGTCCACCGCATGCAACAGCGTCCACTCCGTGGGCCCCACGGTGGGCGGTGCAGGATTCACCCACAGGACGAAGCGGCCTCCAGCCCACTCGCCGCGGTCCAGGATGGCACCACCATCGGCACACACCAGGCCAGACGGCAACGACGCGCACGCGCACATCAGCAGGACTCGGCGCAGCAGAATCACAGGGCAGTCCCCCGCATCTGCATGGGCTGCATCACGATCCATGTTCCCCATGCCCACAAGCCGATGGCCAGAAGCCACCAGGGCAGACTCGCGCGGATGGGACGGCGTTCGCTTCGCTCCACGCGCTGACGCCAGGCGATCCAACCGCTGCAGAGCAGCCCGCCCTGCAGCAGCAGCAGCTCGATCGGCAGCAGCCATGTCGGCGTGGGAACGCAACACGACTGCGCCCACTGCGGCTGACCGAACCAGTCGATGCCCAGATCAAGCATCGCGCGCTGCGCTGCTGGAATCGCCGTCTGACTGCTCGTCGCGAGATGAAAGGTCCAGTGCACAAGCCACATCATCGCGCCAATGGGGACGAGTGCATGCGCGCCGAGGTTGAAGTTGCCGAGCCATCCACCGCCGCCGAGGCGTGCGCTCGCGGCAGCAGCGATCAGCGCAGCGAAGAGTGGAAGGACGCACACGCCCGTCAACGCCAACGCTCCCTCCACCAGCGTGGGCGATGTCATGTTCCACCGCGCAGACAGGGAGTCCGCCAGATCGAGCCATGGACCCGTCATGGCTGCCGCATTGGTGAACGCGCCAAAGACAAGCACCAGCATCAGCAGGGCCAGGTCGATTCGCCCATCGATGCGTCCAATCGACGAGCCCCACACGGGCGACGCCAGCGAATCGCGGACGCGAATCGGTTGCAACGCCACATTGCCGTGCGGGCACGCATCGGCGCAGTCGAGACAGAACGTGCAGTCGATATTGCCGCGCTTGGCAGGTTGGAACAATTCCAGTTCGCATCCACGCACCGCCACGCGAAGCGGGATCAGTCCACCGCGTGGTTGCGCACCACGAATGCACTCTTGCGTCTCGCAGCTTTGGCAGACATTCTCATCGCGGACGGAAACGCCCAGCGGCGAGAGCGTCGACTGCACCATTTGGAACTGCCCAATCGGACAGACGGACTTGCAGAACGCAGCACCCTTGAAGAGCCCATCCACCACCAGCGCCGCGACGAAGAATCCCAGCAGCACCCACGCTGTTCCCGCGGGCGTTGCCCACAGATCGAACGCCTCGTACACCACGAGCCACACCACCACCAGCCCGGCCGCCACCCACTTGCCGCCAAGCGCGCGCGGCCAACGCAGGCGCGGCGTCCACACGCGGCGCAGGAGATTGCGCGCAGCCACGAGAGGGCATGTCATGCACAGCACATTGCCGCACACGAGCAGCGCAAGCACGGCGATCCCGCGCCAGTGCGTCCAGGGGATCGTTCCCGCCAGATTGGATGGCGCGTCCTGAGGGCCAAGCCACCCGTCCACCATCACCGCCACCGCACTCACGAGGGCCGCCCAACGCAGCGTGCCGCGCGCGCGGCGACTGCGCAGGACGGCACCGATGAACGGCATCCGCAGCAGATCGAACGGCTGGCTTCGAACGGGTGGGCGCCGATGCGAAGCCGGAGCTTCCCTCGCGTCGCCGAGCAGCGCGCGCCGCACGAACAGCACCGCGACGGGCAACATGATGAGTTGCGTTCCAGTCCACATGATGGCACCCGCGAGTTGCTGATCGCGCAACGCAGACCAACCGAGGGCTGTTGCAGTCGGTTCGTACACGGGATACAGCACCCGATCCGAGAAAGTCAGGATCGATGCAAACACCGTGTTCTGGAGGTCGGCTGCCAACACATACGCAATGAACGCCGCGCTCGGCCACACACGCCGCGATGGCCACGGCGCAACAATCGGATACCAGAACAACACGGCGCCCACGATGAACGACGCGTGTTCAACCTTGTGTATCCAGTCCTGCTCCAGCGCAGCCTGGTAGAGCGCGGGCACGTGCCATGCCACGGTGACGATCAGCAGCGCAGTCCAACCCGTGATCGGATGAACGAGCGTCCGCAGCGCGCTGCGACACGCGGCACTGGCGAGGAACGGGCCGAGTGCGCCGCGCCGAACGCGGCTCGGCAGCCCGCGCAGAACAACCATCCCGGCGGATCCGAGCAGCAAGAGGGGAACGGCGACCATCATCAGCAGCCAGTGCTGCAGCATGTGGAACGACAGCAGGAGATGACCGAGGAAATCGATCGGCGAGACAAGGGCTGCGAGCAGGACGCACATGCCCGCTGAGAAGCACCAGGGACGCCAGATGGGGAAGCCTCGGCGACCGACCAAGCCACGCAGGCCGCGCGCATACGCAAGGACCACCGCACCAAGCGGCAGCAGCAACCACGGATCGACATTCCAGCGCGCGGCGCCAGCGAGTGCGTTCACTGGGTTCCAGCCGCCACGGGCGTTGCAACCTCGCCCGGCATCTGCCGCACGGGAAGCGGCAACTGCGCGCCCGGAATCACGGCGGGCGCTTCGAACTCGGGACGCAGGGTGGTCAGGAACGACACGAGCGCGGTCATCTGTGCGCTATCGAGATTGCGCCCGAACGCCGGCATGTTCCCGTCTCCCTGCTGAATCTGCCGCATCAACTGGTCGGCCGTCATCCGCGTGGCAATCGCGTCGAGAGCGGGTCCACGCTCGCCACCGAGCCCATTCAGCGAATGGCAGTTGCGGCACTGCGCAAACTGGAAGACATTTGCCCCCTGCACTTCCAGCGGCGTTCGCCCCGTGAGGAAGTGGCTTGGCGTGGGCAGCGCAGACCAGCCGTCCATCACAGGCGACCAGGGACTCGTCTTGCCCTCCCAGGTGAGCGCCGCGACGGCCATCACGGCGAGCGCGGCGACCAACACCATGCCAGGGCGTCGGCTCGGTGCGCGCTCTCCCGCGTTGGCAAGGAACGGCACGGCAACCAGCACGAGCACACCCACGAGCGGCGCCACCAGCATCACGGCGGTTTCCGATGCCGGCGGAAGCAGGCTGACCGCACCAAAGATCCACAGGAACGGATAGTCGGGTCGCGGGTTCGTATCGATCAGCGTCGGATCAGGTTGCCCGCCGGGACCAAAGGGTCCGTACACCGCGGCAAGCACCACCAGCAGCACCAAGCATGCGCCGCAGAAGACCATGTCTCGCTGCGCAGCGTCGGGATAGAAGGGAACGCCATCCTTCTCCATCCGCTGTTCGTACTCCGCTCGGTAGGTTGCGGGCTCCACCGTTGCGCCCGGCTTCGGCATTTCGCTGATGCCGTTCTTCATGATGAGCGCAAGGTGCAGCCCCACCAGACCGATCGCGGCCCCGGGCAGCACAAACACATGCAGCGCAAAGAATCGGCTAAGCGTTTCACCGCCGATGATCGGGCCACCGAGCAGCAGGCCGCGCACCTGATTGCCGATCAATGGAACGCGATCGGCGATCGACGCGCCGATGCCGAGCCCCCAATAGGCGTCCTGATCCCAGCGCATCACCTGCCCGGTGAATGCGAGCGCGAGCACGGTGAACAACAGGAAGACGCCTGTCACCCAGTTCAGTTCGCGCGGGAACTTGTAGGACGCATGCAGGAACACCTGCAGCATGTGAATCGCCATCATCACGACCATGGCGTTGCTCGACCATCCGTGCAGCGCACGCAGCATCCACCCGAAGGGCACTTGCTGATCGATGTATCGCAGGCTCTCCCACGCCTCCGCCGCGCTCGGCGCGTACAGCGTTGCGAGGCAGACACCAGTCACGATCTGGATCGTGAAGAACATCAGTGTCGCACTCCCGAACACATACCACCACTTCGCGTTGCGCGGCACATGATGCGTCAGCAGAGGCGCGATGAACGCCACGGCACCGGTGCGGGACTCGACCCAGTCGATCGCCACGCCGAACATGCGCGGCGCTTTCATGTGGACTGCTCCAGTCCAGGCAGATGTCCCGCCTCGATCAGCAGATTGCCTCCATCGATCTTCCACGGATACTCGAACAGCCCGCGCGGCGGCGGTCCGGCGGCGCGCGAACCATCCTCGTAGTACGCGCCGCCATGGCACGGACACATGAAGAGCCGCGACTGCGCAAACCAGCGGACGGGACAACCGAGATGCGCACAGTTCACCGCGAAGACCTGGTACTTCCCTGGGCTGATGCAGCGAACCCAGCACGCGGTCTTCGCCGCATCACCATCCGTGGGCTGCCGGATCGGATTGAGGAAAGTCGCAAAGCGTGTCTGCCCGGGCGGAAACGCCTCCGCACTTCCAAGCGACACCCACGCGCTTGCCTGTCGCCGCGCAGGAGCCAGGAGCGTTCCAAGGATCGGCACCGCGGCGATCGCTCCACCGACCCCAAGCAACGCTGCACCGAAGCGGAACATGAACCCGCGCCGGGCGTCGCGACTGCCTCTCTTGTCTGCGCATCCACAGTTGACACAAGGCTTCGAAGCGCCACTGTGTGAGGGTGGTTCGCCAGGTGCGTGCGGACGACTGTCGCTCATGGTTGCATCTCCGACATGCTGCGTGGCCGCTCCGAGGAAAGATAGGCAACGACATCGGCAACTTCCGTCGTGGTCAGTCCGTTCGGACGACCCGGCATCGGCTCGTTCCACGCTGGACTGCCGAGCGCCCTTCGTCCGGCGACCACCGCAGTCCACAGTCCCTGATCGGACACCAGCCGCAAGTACATCGGATCCGTCACACTGCCCGATGATCCATTCGCTCCGTGACACGCCGCACACGCCACATCGAAGATGGCCTTTCCGTTCGTTGCGTTGCCCGCCACGACCGTCCCGGACATCTCGGGCGAACGCACGGCACCGCCACCCCACAACGCTCGCATGCCACGCGTGAGCGCGCTCGCCTGCGACGGGGTGAACGGACCTCCCACCGTTGGACCGAAGGCCGGCATGAGCACGCCCTGACCATGAAGCACCGCTTGCGTGACCTGCTCATCCGTGGCAGCGCGCCAGTAGGCGTTGTCCATCAGCGGAACCGCAGCGCCCTCCGATCCTTGTGCGTGACAGCCGCGGCAACTCGTATTGAATACATGTGCCGTCCACTCGGGCGAACCCTCCTGCGCGACTTGTGCGCTCTCAGGTCGTCCAGGCAATCGGTCGCATGCGCCCGCACTACTCAGGAGCGCGCCACAGAGAGATGGCAGGCTTGCCGCGCGCAGGAGACGGAGCGCGTTCATGCTTCACCCCCGCGTTCAATGCCGAGTCGCTGCGCCAACGATCTCCCACGCATGGCGGGCACACGCGCGCGCGTGCTCGTCCATCCGCCACACACGACTCCGAACGCCACCTGGCTGGCGATGAACCAAGGCCACGAGATGTACTCCTGAAGCGTCGGGTTCACCGTGGCGATGGTCGCCCACACCACACCGCTCATGATGATCGGAATCACGACGGCACCTGCCAGCAGCGGACGGTTTGCCGCAATCGGAAGCGCCGTCGAATAGAGCGCGCCCACCGCGATCGAGAGCAGCACATGGATACCAATCGCAACCGCGAACCAGCCTGCGTGGAACGCCCGCAGTGTTTCGACATCGCTTCCCTCCACACCGGGAATCAGCACCCCGACGAGCAGATTGATGGGCATCCACACGCTGCCCTGCGTCACCACTCCCCATGCACATGCCACGAACGCCATCGCAACGCCGCCGAGCAGTCCTCCCACGATCCCAGCACTCATCGCGTGCACTTCCGCTGGGTAGGCGGGGCGCTCCCGCACTTCGCGCACGGGAACACGGAAGTCCGCCTCCGCAGCGGTCAACGCGCGAGCGGGAATCGCCTCCAGTCGCTCCTGCGGGAACACGTTTCGAAACCACACCACGAGCCCAACCACCAGAATGACGACGCCACACACCAGCACCCAGAAGTTCGTCACGAGCGCAGCGGCAACCAGCGTCACCCCCGCCGCCGTGACCATCGGACCCGACGTGGGCTCTGGGATCGCCCTCCCATACGGCACTTCGTCCGCATCCTGCGGATTGAATGCACTCGCCGTGAACTTGGAAGGGTGTTCTGCCATGGTGTGTCTCAGCGTCCAATCACATACACGGTCACGAAGACGACGATCCACACGGCGTCCACGAAATGCCAGTACCAACTCACCATGTCCACCGCATGCGCATGGGTGGGCCGAACGCGACCGGTGATGCCAAGCAGGAACACGCCCGACAGCATCAGCAGCCCGACGACAACATGCAGCAAGTGCAGTCCGACCAGCGAATAAAAGGAAGTCCCGAAAAGATTGGTCGAGAGGAACAGGCGGTCTTCCGACATCAGCGCGCTCCATTCGCGTGCAGTTCCCGCGACGAAGAATCCGCCGAGCAGCACGGTGCAGAGCAGCCATCCGAGGAAGGAGCCCGTTCTCCCACGCTCCAGTGCACGCACGGCGATCACCACGGTCCATGAGCTCGACAGCAGCGCCACGGAGTTGACGATGACGGGTGCGAGGTCGAGCACCTCCCGGGGCTGCGGACCGTTCGCACTCTTGCCGATGAAGAAGAGGTACGCGACGACAAAGGTCAGGAAGATGCAACTCTCCACCAGGATGAGGCAGATGATCCCGACCTTCGCACGGTCGGGGCGCCACACATGCGGCAGCGGCGGCAACGGCACGGCGATGCGCGTCATCCTCGCGCCTCCGGCGATGGGTCTGGGTCCTGCGGGTTGGCAACATCCCACAGTGGGCGCGCCGACCCGACCGTCGGAATCCGGTCAAAGTTCCAGTCGGGAGGCGGACTGCTCGTTGCCCACTCCAGCGTCCACGCATTCCAAGGATTGTTTCCCGCCGGCTTTCCGCGCAGCAACGAGTGCACGACATTCCAGAGGAACAACGCAATCGCGGCGGCCTGCAGCACCACCCCCGCAGACGAGAGCAGGTTCCACAGGTCGAGCCCACGATCAGGCTGGAAGGTGTAGATGCGGCGCGGCATGCCGAGAATGCCAGACACATGCATCGGCAGGAATGTCAGGTTGAAACCGAGGAACAGGACCCAGAAGAACCAGTGTCCCAGCCGCTCGCTCAGCATCCGTCCCGTCGCCTTTGGGAACCAATAGAAGATCGCGCCGAAGATGCCGAACACCGTTCCGCCGAAGAGCACATAGTGGAAATGGGCCACCACGAAGTAACTGTCGGACAGTTGCCAATCGAATGGCACCACGGCGAGCATGACTCCCGTGAGTCCGCCAAAAGTGAACATGGCGAGGAACCCCGTGGCAAACAGCATCGGGGTCGCGAAGTGGATGCGCCCGCCAACCATCGTTCCCAGCCAGGTGAAGATCTTGATCCCCGTCGGCACTGCGATGAGGAATGTCGACGCCGCAAAGAACGAATTCAGCTCGGGTGAGAGCCCGAGCGCGAACATGTGATGCGCCCAGACTCCCAGCGAAATGAATCCGATCGCTACGGTTGCTGCGACCATCAACGAGTAGCCAAAGACGACCTTGCGACTGAAGACCGGCACGATCTCGTTCAAGAAGCCGAACGCGGGCAGCACCAGG